>ERZ1292630.216-Hain-H41-02um-R3-216-length-63312-cov-8_pt1 | contig 34966 bp, 28 predicted proteins | sample MGYA00564408_ERZ1292630 | MGnify/ENA primary metagenome ERZ1292630 (study PRJEB36523, sample SAMEA6512641) | groundwater metagenome | collected 2019-01-08 | study: AquaDiva: Metagenomics assemblies of 32 groundwater samples
ACGGTTCGATGGTCGTTGCTTACCTCCCCAAAGTTTGCTAGGATTTGGTGCAAAGCTCGGGAGAAGGCGATTTTGAACTGCTGGGACCTAGAACTTGAATTATTTCGTACACACCATTGCTACTTGAGCGTCTCACAGAGAACGTTTGTTTGCTATTCCGTCAATGATGAGTGGCCTCTCAGCTCGACGTGGGCCATCGTCATCGAGTGAAACTTGAGCTCATGTGTCGCGAAATCGTCAATTTGAACACGAAATGCGCGTTGCAACTGCATAGAAAAACTAACGTGATTTGTCATTATTCGTTGGGACGTCGTGGCGGCATGTTTGCACCGACTAGCAAAGTTGCACCGACTTTGGCGTTAATTTGCACCACCGGCCAGTGGAATTATAGTATTAGTAATATAGTGCGCACTATAATCGTCGACCCTTACTATAGTGCGCTACCCACGTTGCTTTTCTCCTCATTCAAAGAATTGAAGGTTTGCTCAAGTCCGGCAAAATGTACTTTGTGGGGAATCGAGCTCAGCTGTTCAACGTTTGTCGCGGTTTTGCCGTGTGTCAACCTGCATTGAGGTGCCAGGGGCGTGGCTGTTCGAGCACGGTTCCTCGTGATAATCCAATGTGGGCGTCCTTCGGAAAATCTATCATGAAAGTGACAAGGTACTGCGATACAGGAAAGGACGCGTACGATGAATGTATTCAAGCACGTGGACAGTTAGAGAAAATTGTTCGACAAAGTGCTGGATTTTCTCAAATGCGGGTCTGCATGTTTGGCGGCGTGGTGTCCATGGGTATCGTTGAGGCAGGTGCCGACGTGGATTTCGTGGCTGTTGGTGACGTCGAGCCAACGCCTCCTGAAGCCGCAGATATTATTTCTCGGTTGTCGCGAGAACTCCGACGCCATGGACTTCGTGCTCATGGAATTCCGAAAGCAAGAGTCCCTGTCGTCAAGGTAGATCGAGTTAGTAATGCGGTGCCAGGATCGCCGTTGCATACTTTGTCACAGTCTTGCGTATTTCAGTTCGCACGCCCGCTATCATCCGTCGAACAATCTTGCGTCGAGTCGCTCCTGTCATCTGCTGCATATTGCGCAAGTCGTTTTGAGTGGAACCAGCCTCTTCGCACTAGCGTCGCTGCTCAATTTCGGTCAACAAACGATGCGGTTCACGCGATGACATCGCTGAAGCGTGTTTCATTCGGTCAACTCGACGAAACGGTTGAGATTCCGCTCCGTCTTCCTCAAGATCCAGCTTACGGACCAGAACTCTATCGTTATCCATTTGATTTGTGCTTACAGTCCACGGGACTTCAGCACACGCACTTGTTTCGCTTGGCTTTCAATCAAGTACCATGGGCCAGGCATTTGCTAATCTTCCTGAAAAAGTGGAGTCGATCGTGTGGGATTGTCAACAGCTTCGAAGGCTTGTTACCTTCCTACGCGATGTCTTTGATGGTGCTACATCTTCTTATTTCTCAAGGACTTTTGGAACCAGTTGCGTGGCATGATATCGCCGAACCTCCTTGCTTGCCAACACATGTGACTTACGAACCTTTAATCGCCGAGGAGAAAGTTGATGCTGCGCTTCTCGGATTCATGACATGGAAGTTTTTCCACTACTTTTCATCAGAGTTCGACTACGAGCACCAGGTGGTGGCCCCGCATGCGAAGAACCTTTCGAAACGCCAGGTTGGATGGCAAACGGTTGGCCCGTTGGATGTTTCTGTGGCTTGCAAACCGCCATACTATCATTTCGCATTGAAAGATCCTCTTGGTGGACCAGAAAACATCGGTCGCAATTTGGACTCCGCAGCGGTTTCGTACGTCAAGGCAGCAAATCAACTCGCCGCAACGTTCGTGATCGATGAATGTGATGACCCAGCATTTTTGGCCCATGCATTGACTAACGAAGCTCCCAAACCTCCGCGACATCAACTCAATGAACTGGAAGGCGTTCCGGCTGGTTTGTCCGACGAGGAAACGTCGTCCATCAAGGCCCATCGACTTCTCCAACGCGCTGCCTTCCACCGACGCAAGGAGTCCTTGGCAACGGTGGGAGAGCAGGCAGCGCGTCATAATGAGCGGTCCAAAACCGCGCAAGACTTGACCAAGGCCATTGTTCAATGGATTCGAGGTTCCAAGCAAATCAGCTTGCTGCCGAAATCGCGAATGTAACATGTCTTGCACCTAACTGTTGTGCCATCAACAATAAACGAATCAATTCATTTCACTCTTTGTTGTTTTCCCTCCTTGCATCAGAATTTCGTTTTGATGGATTCTCAAATCCCAAGTGATGATGCGTTCGTCGCCTTCGCTTTTTCAATGGTGACGGTTGTGGTCCTCGTGGTGTTTTTGCCTCAAATATTTCATCTCGTGACCGCAGCATGCCGTCGAACATATTCCAAATTGACGGGACAAAAGCCACAGCGACGGAGTCAAGAAGATGCACAACCCGATCCACTTGCGGAATTTGCGGATTTTGCGATGTTCTTGCCTCGACTTTGCTCGAATGTCATCAAAAACATTTCATCCGTCGTTGCCGGTGCGAAACTGCTTTGTTCTTCGTGGATCTTGTTTCGACTGTTTGTTCCGAAGGGAGTTGCGGTTGTCGTCCGTCCTAAGTTCATTCTACTCGTGGTGTGGATTTACTTGATGGTATCGGTTACATACGCGACCCTGGCATATGATCCTTACCTTGTTTTAGGCCTTCCGAATACCGCAGGCTTGACCGACGTGAAGAAAGCGTATCGGTCACTCACGCGCATCAACCATCCGGATCAGAATAAAACCCAAGCGGCGCGAGTGATATTTGCTCAAATTCGCAAAGCATACAAGACCCTCACCAAGGGAGAAGATGACAAGGCTGACGATGACGATCAATTTTCGGTTGGCATTGCACTTCCGCTATTTTTGACGAACCATCAAAACGATGCCGCTGTGCTGTGGGGATTATTGCTGCTACTGATCGCGGTGCCTTTAGGTCTTTGGTATCGTTTCGGGCGCTCACCTTCGACGAAGCTGTCCAGTCACTTTGCGACTTTATTTGGCAAGGTGCGACCATTGGATGAGCTGCTGGACCATGCAGGCCACCCAGCCGCCTCGCGTTTCCGCATTCGAAGGCACGAATTGAAGGTCTTGGAGACAATCATGACAAAAGTTGGAATGCAACCACAACCACTTCAGATGGAAATGGCATTCGACGACAAGTTTCCGTCGCTTGCTGAGTTCAAAACTCGCTGCTTGGACCCCGGTCGCTATGGAACTGCTCTCGTCAACATGGGCTTCGGACCAGAAGTACAGCAGAAGCTGAAATCGTACTTCGAAAGCAATGAATTGCCATCTGAACCCGTGGAAACGAAACCCAGGAACGCTTCACCATCGGAAGTGGAGGCTGCACACTTTCTCTTTGAGCAGTGGTATGGCGCCACTGCTTTCAGCATTCATGAAATCGCCACGTGCGTTGCAAGCATGTGGAACGTTCCGGAAGTTGATTTGAATGCGACGCGCAAATTGGAACGACTGCACGAAGACGTGAAAAGCAGCCTGAACAACATGGCTCAAAAGCGGTTCACGACTCGCGACAACGCCATATTGGCGGACGCAAGAGAAAAGTTTCTGGAGATTGCCAAAGATGTTCCGAAAGATTGCCAGGCAAAGTTCCAGCAACGTATGAAACAAGCCTATGCTAGACAATAACTGTGACGAAGGTAACGTAATATTGTGCGACGAGAACGAGGCCGACGCAGTAGAGACAATTTTTCTCTCACCACTTCGTCAAGGACCGTTGTTGTTCCGGCCTCTTTCCGTTTAGTTTTCTCTCCGTTTCAATGGCGGGTCTGGAATCGCGCCGCCTCGCGAAACATCAATCAAAGCCGACAAGATCAATGGCCAAAAAGTCGAAGGACGCAGCATCATGGGCTAAAAAAAAGGTAAAAGAAGCTGCTGCAGCAAAAGTGAAGGCGCTTGCAAAGGAGTTGCGCGAGAAGCTTCACGAGGACTTGCATCGCATGCGCGAATCGAAAAAGGCCAATGCACGGCGAAAGCAAGAAAACGAAAAACAGAATATGGTGGTTCAAAAAATTAAAAACATCAGGGCGATCCGAAAAATGTCGCCCAAGCAACGCCGTCGTGCCCGGATCTTCATGCAACATGAACTATAACAGATCTCGGCTCACCACTAATCGTTTAAATCCAATGGCCTCCGAGATGCCACCTCCACTGTGTAATGCAACGTCCCGCCTAATTTTTCTTCCCCTCAACGTCATGATAGGTGATTTTTTTCCGTGCCGCTTTTTCTCATGTCTTCGATCGTGATCTCCATCGATCAAGGCACCACGTCGTCGCGTTGCATCGCGTTTCGGCGGGAAGGCACCATCGTCAGCCAACATAACATGGAACACAAGCAAATCACTCCACATCCTGGATGGTTGGAGCATGACCCTGAAGAAATCGTCCAAAACGTTGAATCATGTTTGAAAAAAGTGCTCAAGGATGTGAACGGTCTCGTCGTCGCAGGCGCGGGAGTGACAAATCAGCGGGAAACCACGGTTGCTTGGCGACGATCAACATCCAAGCCTTTGTGTAACGCTATCGTTTGGAGTGACAGCCGAACACAGGCAATTGTGGATACTATGAGTGAACGGTTCGGCGGTCATGATTTTAGTCGCGACACGTGTGGTCTGCCTTGCTCAACGTATTTCTCGGCGGTGAAGATGAAGTGGATGCTCGAGAATGTGCCCGCTGTTCGTGATGCCGCAGATGAAGCAGATTTGTGCTTTGGCACGATCGATAGCTATTTGATTTGGCGACTAACAAACGGCAGAAGTTTCGTCACCGACGTGACGAATGCGTCTCGAACGATGCTGATGTCGCTGCAACATCGACAGTGGGACCCAACCATGTGCCACAATTTTGGAGTAGATGTTTCGTGGTTACCTCGAATCGCAAGCTCAAGCGAAATTTTAGGAGTGACAACCGTCGATTCTCATCAAATCGTCATTGCCGGTTGCATTGGTGACCAACAAGCCGCCTTGGTGGGTCACGGGTGTTTTGCAGCTGGGACAGCGAAGAATACGTTCGGCACGGGTTGCTTTCTGCTGGTAAACTCAGGAACGACCATCCCTGTCCTGACTTCCGGGTTACTGGCAACGGTCGCGTTTCAACTGGGCGCCAACGCACCGTGCTTCTATGCAGTCTAAGGATCCATAGCTGGAGCCGGTTCCGCCATACAGTGGCTGAGAGACAAAATGAATTTTTTTTCGAGCGCGAGTGAATGTGAGACGGTCGCTCGCTCGGTCCCCAACAACGGCGACGTTATTGTCGTTCCAGCGTTCAGCGGACTGCTCGCTCCATACTGGCGAGCCGATGCGCGGGGTCTGATTTTGGGCATCACACAGCAAACGACCAGTGGCCACATCACGAGAGCAACCCTTGAAAGTGTGGCTCATCAAGTGACGACTGTCGTCAATGAAATCGAACGAACCATGAACCTACAATTACAGTCGTTGCAGGTTGACGGCGGAATGACGAAGAACACACTGCTGATGCAAACCCAAGCGGACTATTTGAACAAGTGCGTGGAAGTGTCGCCGGTCGAGGAAACAACTGCATTCGGTGCCGCGATATGTGCTGCCCTCGCGCTCGGCGTTTGGAAACGACAAGAATTGGAACAACGTCTTCAATCGAGACGTATCAAGTTTACACCAGCAATGAAGTCATCCGATCGAGACCGTGTCCGAAGGCAGTGGGCAGAAGCTGTGCCAAAAACGTTCGGCTGGGCGAAACTTTGATGATTGAGCCACTCCCTTGACCTTGATTGCTAATAAGCAGGACTAGCATGAAATTACCTGAAGAATCATCATTCAAATTGCGGATTTTTCCTGTCTCGAGATTCAAAGAAGGAGAAAGAAAGACTAAGTAGGAACCGCGCTTTTGATGAACGGTTCCCCCCATCGACGAGCCCCAGCCGGCGTCCTCGCAGATGTGAGCGCGAACTGCTGCACGCCACCGCCGGAACTTTTCAAATCGCATTGTGTTGTATCGTCACCGGACGTTTTCGCCACCCCACAACCGGCTCCCGGTTTCGTTGCCGCACTTCGAGAGATCGACCTCGCGCTGATGAGAAGCGTCGACCACGCCGGGCTGCTGCACTTCCACGACGCCCCCATCGACGTCACAGACGTTGCGCCATATCTATTTGTTGGCCGGTTTCCTTCTCCACAGGCGCTCACATATCTAGAGTCTCGTGGAATCACCGACATCGTGAATGTGTGCAGCGGGGAACGGCGGTCGTCGGATGTCGCCCCCTACGGAATGGGGACGTTGTCCATCGCAGCCTCTGACGAGCCAGACTTCCTCATCCTGTATCACCACTTAGACGAGTTTGTCGATTACGTAGACCGCGTTCGCCAGCGCGGCGGCAAGGTGTTCGCGCACTGCATCGCCGGAGTGAACAGAAGTGTCACGTTGTGCGTTGCATATTTGATGATGAAAGAGAAAATGAAAGCTAGAGAAGTCATCGAGCTGTTTTACGAGAAAGGTCGCTTCCCAATTTTGACCAACGTAGGGTTCCGTCAGCAGCTTGCCGAGCTTCAGCACAACATTTCAAGAAATCGAGAACAACAGTAGCACCAGCCATTCTTCACGGTTCCGTTGACGGTAGAATTGTATACTTTTTTTTGGCGTTTGGGAAGCAACTCCCCGGATGTTGTCGCAAGGGTTGGTGGCGACGCTTGTTTGTTGGACGCGTTCCGCTACACAACAGATCTTTCTGTAGTTGATGTCTTGCACGGTGCCAATTGATCCCACGACCACGTTCGTGAAGTTGGCGACAGCGTTGCAGTGCGACTTGAAAGAACTCACGGATTTAAACCAAGTTCGGGGGTTGCGGCTCGACGAGCGCTTGGAACTTGACTTTGTCCGGTTGCCTCCAACCCTCAGCTCGACGCCTCACGGGTTCGGTTCAGTGACCACTGCCGACGACATTGGCCTTCGATTGCTGACGACACGATTGCAGGTGACTGGTGGCGGCACGTCGCTTCTTCCCCGACCGCGGTCGTTGAACCAGCCACCTTTGGATAGGATTCGCAAGGCAGTTGCCGAAGAGGCTCGCCGAGTTAGCCAAGCGGCTCAAGGTGACGTGGCGAGTGCCCTCGATCAACTCAGTCCGTTGCCTGTTCACGAAGCACTGGGAACGATTTACCACGATGCTCACGATCCTACGTTCGCTTCGCTGACAAGTCGCCGCGCGTTGTTTGAGCATGCTGGGGCGTTCATCGAGTTTCCGCCTCGGTTTCCCGATGAGGACGAGCGACGTCCGGAGCCAACGTCCTCCTCGTCCGCAAGTTCCAATGTTCTCCTGTCAATCACTTGCTACGACGGGACGACGGGTTCTCGGGTCAAGGAGTGCTGGGACGTTCCTGCATCGCTGACGTTGTTACAGTTTTCGCGGACGATAAGCTGCGGGATGACATCGCTGCCTCACGGCTCTGTCGCCCCCAATTCCATGCTGTTCGTGCATGACCGATTCTACGTTAACGATTCCATTGTTGCCGATCGCTACTGCGACTTGTCGGAGCCGCTGCGAAATTGGGAGCCGAGTGAAGGAGTTCGACCGTATTCGAATTGTACTGTCTCGCCGATGTCGGCCATCTTACTAGGACAAATTCCTTTCCGTTTGGGGGAAAGTAACGTTTTTCGGCACGCGGGTCACTGCGATCACATTTTTTCTATCGATGACGTGCGACGCGGCGGAGTTACAGATCCTTTTCCCCGCCGCCGCTTCGCCGCACCGGAACGCTTGTTGACATGTGACGTCTGTCAAACCGTGCCGGCTCGTACGGCATCCTATGGGAACGTGCTGTGCCCGTTTCATCCCACGGTATTCTGCCGCGGGTGCTTCCAGATTATCGACGCCGCTTCGATGCCCGCTCTTGGAACTGCGGAAACTGGTCCAGGGCCTCGCCCGGTCACGTTCGAATTGCCTGATGGCATCCGAGCATGATGCCAAGGAATGAACAAGCGTCCAGTTCCATGAAGACACGTTGACCCTCTGATTATGTTTTTTTTCTTTGTTTGCATCTCTCTTCAGTATCGACCGCGTGCACACATGTCATGGCCATCGATTCATGAGCGGCTTCACGCCCAAGCGACTCTTGGCCACACCGCGCTGCCGGCAGACCCGAATCAATCGGGATTGTACGACGTGTCGCAGTACATCACGCCGATGTCGAAGCTGCTTGTGGATTTGAGGAGACGTCGCTTAGCTGCATCACCCACAACGGTCACCTCGCATCACGGTCCGGTGCCCCAAGCCGACGACAGCCGCTCGAAAGGAACAATCCCACGACGCAATCCAGCAACGTATCGCAAGAACGAAGCCTGGCTGCTCCAGCGTGAGAAACGCCTTGACCATCAGCGGTCACTGCAATTGCAGCACCAGCACGCAGCTGAAGCTGAAGCAACTCGCGTGAGCACAGGCCATCGCACCACGACCCTGCCATCTCGGTATCTTGATGCGTTTTGCAGTCGACTGGCAAAACCAGATACAAGTGAGAGTTCGTCGCTTGACGTTGACGTTGCCCGGCTGCCGGTGCCGAAGAAGCCCACGGCGAATGAAGTTCGACAGTTACTGCAACGCATAGTTTCATAGTTTCCAATGCGGGCAACTTCAATGCAAAACAGGGGCGCGAGCTGACCGAAGAGGGACGGCATCATTTTGTTGTCATCAAACAGTCCCACCTTCCTTCCTTCCTTCTGCTCACCCGCCCGTTGACGCGCACGCAAAATCATGGAGGACTCCAACACGTTGGATGAGCCGATCATCTCGACGTTGCTCCGTGACTTGAAGGCGATCGGGAGAAAAATTGCCATCGTCGCCGTGCCGTGCCTAGGCAGGGACAACGAGTTGCGGGACTGGGACCTGTGGGGACCGTTGCTATTGTGCCTGATCATGGCTATCGTACTCGGTTCAAACGCCACGTCCGAACAAAGTGGTACAGTCTTCAGTGCCGTATTCGCCCTGGTGTGGCTCGGCAGTGCTGTCGTAACCTTGAACGCGAAGTTTCTCGGCGCCAAGTTGTCCTTTTTCCAAATTGTTTGCGTTATGGGATATTGCATTGCTCCTATGGTGCTGGCCGCGTTGCTATCTCTCGCCATCCCGACAGCGTTCTGGTACGTCAAGACGCTGCTTATCGGTGTCGCGTGGCTCTGGTCGACGTGGGGATCGTTGCGCTTCTTCCGTGGGTGCGTGAAGCCAGCCCGGGAAGTGCTTGTGGTTTACCCTCTTTGCTTGTTCTACTCTTTCATGTCGTGGATGGTGGCGGTCGGTATTTGAAGCAGTTGAATTTGCTTTTTCATTTTCCTGCCGAATCCTGGTTCTTTTTTCCTGGTGCTTTGAGTGAAATCGATCGGGATACATTGTCGGTCTACACGTTGTTTGTTTTACGGTGAGCGTCAGTTTCCCCTCATCATATATCATGCCCCACTGTCGCTACTTTGTCGTCGTCTTGGTCTTGGCATTCGCCTGTGGTGTGGACGCTTCGTCGTGCCCGTTTACGGACGAAGCCGGAGATTGTTTGACTGCGGCGCAAAATGCCGACTCAAATATCTGTGCACCAGGTGACGTTCTTCCCGATAGCAGTTGCCGTTGTCCTTCGGGTTCGTGTTCCATGCCCGCGTGCGCTTGCCCCGAAAAGGATTGCGGGCACGGCTACTTCGACCCTGCGGGTGGTGGCAAGTGCAAATGTGACCAAGGTTGGTCCTTGTCATACGTTACGGGCACGTGCGCCACTCACCAATCGTCACTCGCACCAAGTGATTCCTCCGCACCGACGTTGACGTTGATTGGCGCTGCCGACGATGCTGTTGTGTCGACGGAGGATTCGTCGTGGAACTTGGCCTATCAGATCGGAATCGGTATCAACATCGCGCTTTGGATTTTGATGGTGGGTGGAAGCTTTTAGCCTTCCGTCTGCTCGCGCTTTCTCACGTCTTCATATCTCGGTCTCTCCTTCCATGTTCCCGACCCTTTTACTTTGTCTGAACCGCCCCCCTGACTGTTCGGGGATAGGCTTTCCTTGGGTTCATGAGTGATTTCACCGCGAGTGAATGAGCGACGGCGGTGGATAAAGTGATGTTAATTATTCAGCGAAACGTCCGACGACAGCTTTTTTTCCCCCAACCAATCATCCCTTATCCGTTGAAAGATGACCGATCCAACACTGCCTGCGGATGTTCCGCCGTACTGGACGGACCGATGGCTACATCTGCGTGACGCGGCCGATGTCGACTTTCAGCGTCGCTGGGTCATCATTCGCGCCGAAACGCTGGAGATTTGTTTCGATCAAGGCTTGCAACCGTTCCACACCGAGCGACTATGCAACCTCCGCGTGGCTCCGACCGAATATGAGCGGTGCTTTGCGATTGCTTGCGATGCGTTTGACTGCGAGGTGCGCTGCGTCGATGACGTGGAGTACGATGAGACGATCCGAGCGCTGCTGTGGTGGTGCATGAAGTCAAGTCCAAAGTCCCCACCGCCGCCGGATCGACGACTGGGAGCGGTGCTTCTGCTGCAACTGGAAGAAGCAGAACAACGTCGATTGCTGACTCAAGATGCCTACGATGACTTGCGAGACATCGTGGCACTCATTCACACACTATGGCACCAGTGGAGCTCCGGTTATCATTCTCACATCCTCGACATCAAGCGACAGCTTCGGCACAGGGACGCGGAGCTGCGCCTTGCGCTGCAGCGACCTGCCACCGCCGATCGCTCCTCTTCAGCGGTTGCCGACGTTCACGACTCGTGCGATCAAACGATGCCCAGTCCTGTAAAACGAACCGTCAGTCAAATCACCTCCACGCTGCTTGTCTCGATGATGGATCGTGGCTCAGGGACCTCCACCCCATCATGTTGCGACAACGTGACCCAAACCCCAGTGCCAGATTCGGCATTCACGATGCGAGCACAGCTGCAAGGCGAGTTGAACTGCGCCTTGCGGTTTCAAGGTATGCTTCCGACCGCGATGGCCGGTCCCGGAAGCACATCAAGTTACGCGGAGGAATGCGTTCATCCCATCTGCGGCAAGCATGATGCGGCGGTCAATGACTTACTTTCGCAGCTCCAGCATCACATGGACCTGTGTCAGCAACGTCTCGACGATGTTCGAACGGTCGCTCATGCTTGCGGTTACGCCCTCGGAACGTATGCGTCCATCACCTCGATCGAAGAGTCCGAATCGGAGGGGCTTGACGCCAAGTCTATCGCAGCCGCGCAGGAAGCGGTCCACAAAGCGCGCCAAGAGGTCGTTGCGGCGATGTCGACAGCATGGGGCCGCCAGCACGCTGATTCTCGATCTCTACTGGCCCTTCGCCTTCGCGAACTCGACGAACTCGACGACCGTCTGAGACGCAACAGCTGCATTGACGAAAGCGAACTCGCAGCTATCAATCGCATCCTATCTGTGTCCAACAACGTATCGTTGGCCTCAGATGCGGTCACGGACGCCGCGTCCTGCGACCCTCTACAAGTTCAGATGGAGTGCTTAGCCAAGCCTTTGCAGCTGCTATCGTTTGCTCAACATTTGCGACGCAATCGCTCCATTCGCAAGGCCACTCATGCGTATCACATCGCGTTGCTCAAGTTGCTGTTGAAACGAAACCAAGAAAATCGCCGATGGCTCACACCGCGGATGCTTCCAGAAAACATCGCTCGATTCGGCTTGGCACTCAAGCGCGCCGGTCAAATTGTGTCGCGAATTCGCGGATGCGAAGCGTTCGAAGTCGAGTTTAGTCAAGGCTGGCCCATCATCCGCGATTTAGTCGAACTACCTCGCCTTCTTCTCCTGGAAGATACTGCACTTGCGTACGCCACGTCATCGCTGAAATGTCACGTTCTTCTGCCAAGCTTTCAATCAGAATCACGGGAGAACGACAAGGCGCGATTTTTGCGATGATTTCAATTTTATGTCGTCTCCGAACTCCCGTTTCGCCACTTTGCCCCCTCATTTCCCCATCCTTCATCAATCCCCTTTCCATCTGAAACCGGTATGCCATGCTACTCGCACCACCATCATTTGATGTTTTGCGGTATGTCGCGCCACCGTCCCCCTAGCTCCCCCCCTTCGTCACACACATCGTCGATTCGGCCTTCCATCCCACCCTTTTCTCCCGTTTTCATACCCCCCGTCCCATTCCGTACCAATGGTGTGCCTTCTCGTTCTTCTTGCGCGACAATGCGTGTTGCGTCGTGCGACTTTTTCCGTCGTGTGTGTTTGTCCATTGAAACTGCACACGGAAAGATAACCGCCATCGCATAGACGTAAGATGACAGACTTTCTTTGTGCCGCCGCGGCTGGCTGTCTCGGCCGGTTCGTGACGCATCCGCTGGACACCCTGAAGACGGTAACCCTTTCGACCACGCTGCAACAAGAATCGCGTTCCTACAGAGAAGTGGCTCGTTTGGTTTTCGTGCAGGACGGCATCCGCGGCTTGTATCGAGGCGTCGGGATCGCGTGTCTTGGTTCAGCGCCTGCGGTCGCTCTGTACCTGTGGTCGTACGATGCGGTAAAATCGTGCTTAATCGCATCGGAGAGGTTGGGTTGGGGTACTCCGTTGGTACATCTGACTTCTGGTTTCGCCGCCGAGGCCGTGAGCTGCGTGCTATGGGTGCCCATTGACGTAATCAAAGAGAGGCTCCAATTTCAGCCAGCGTCGCTTGTCGGGAGGTACCGAGGGTCCGTCGACGGCCTCCGCACCATCATGCGTCTCGAGGGGCTTAACGGGCTCTACAAGGGCTACTTTTCGACGCTCGCCGCATTTGGACCATATTCAGGCGCGTACTTCGTCGCGTATGAGTATTTTTTGAAGCGTTTCAACAATAGAGGAGGAGGAGGACGAGACGCGAAGACATCGGAGCCAACGGCGGCGGCCACCATGCTCGCGGCGTTGCTCGGCAATGCTGTTGCGTGCACGGTGACGAATCCGCTGGAAGTGGTCAAAACCAGACGACAGGTTCAAGGCGCGATGCTGATGAATCCAGTCAGCAAGAACGTCGCACCTGACATGCGCGTGGTCGGGTCCTACACCAGTGTGCGAACCGGTCTGATCGACCTGTGGAAACGGGAAGGCGTGTCAGGGTACTTCCGCGGGTTGGGTAGCCGCGTGCTCTATTCTGCACCGAACGCGGCCATCACGATGACGCTTTTTCAGTACTTCAAACAATCCGTCGCTGCCTCGCACAAGGCAACGCCGTCGCAGTAAGTCACCCCGGCACCGAGCACGATATTTCACCCTCTTTTCAGCTTGCTAGTTCACGGATCGGATATCTATGCGGGAAGGATGCACACCGTCAGATGCACGGGACACGCTTCATATGTGTGTTTTTATGACCCCCCTTTTTCAGCGATAGCTCCTCCCCTCCTCTTTGGTCACTTGCCGCGATATCATGAGCGGAACACTGCTGAAGCGACAAGTGGTTCGTCAAACCGACATCGTCGACTGGCTTCGTCGCAGTCTCGTTGATGTCAAGGCGATGCGTAAGCGTCGGTGGGCCACAGAAAAAGGCTTTGTCGCCTATGGAAAAGACGCACTCGATTTTTTCAAGGAGATGCGTTCGGCGAGATCGGATCGCAAGAAGCCGTTGTCGGAGGAAGAGCGCAAGCAGAAGGCCGAAGAAGGCCTCAACTCCCCTTACGGGCAGCACGAAAGATCCCAGGAATTACTGCGAAAGCTGAAGTGGAAGCGCATCACATGGGACAAGGACGCCTCATACGATGAATTTGCACAGCGTCTGGTGGACGAAGATTCCGCGTTTTCGAAATTTCCGGCGTTCTCATTCTTTTCTGCTCACTTGGTGCGCGATCCCGCTAAGAGCGCTGATAGCCCTGGGGGATCTCGGTCGAAGCCGACCAACATCATGGATATTACTCCAGGCAGCTTGACATCGTGGTTTTCGCAGTCCAACCGATCCGCGGTTCCTTCGTTGGAAAAGTACACAAAGCCGGCCGCGTCGCGGCCGCCACCGGTCCAGGTCTTGTGGGAGAGTGGAGAAGTCAAGATTCTGGACACGGCTTCACCTCGAGAAGTGGCGACGTTTCTAGCGACCTCGGCCGTGCGTGTTCAGGCCGTGCAAACACGCATTGACCAAGAACAAACCACGATGGTAGAAGACCTGGACAAGGCCCGGTTGCGTCTAGGAGTGCTCGGCATTAAATTTAACAAGCGAGATACATCGTTTTGGGACGATCGCGACCGTCACCAGGACCCCGCGAACTACGTGACTCCCGCGCATGTCCGCCAGTTTCTCGACGGGGCGCTGTCACGCGCCTTTTTGCTGCGCTACTATTTGAAAGGACAGCACATTCGTTTAGTCGTTCCCGGAAAACCCTACGCTCTTGACCTTGCGGCGAACGAGATTCAAATTCCGACAAATTTTGCGGAGTACTCCTTCTTGTCCGTCCATGACCGAGCGGTTACGTTCGAGGCCATCGTCAACGGTCTGTTTCGCCGCCTGGCAATGGTGTGGTTCATCGTTGTTGGCATGCTGATTGGCGACTTGGAGATAATTTGAATTGTGCTCCTCCGTTTCGAGGTTTGCGCGAGGTTTGCTGCCAAATGTGGGCGTGGTTGACCAGGAAAAAGTATCCCACTTGGTTTTGCCTTAGCTGAGGTCCCTTTGATTCTTGGAGCAGAACTCACCCACACTTCTTCAATCCCCCCAATCAAAGATCAGCGCGCCACTCCGCCATGTCGAACCGAGCCGTTATCATGAAAGAGGCGTTCGACTTGTTGCAGAAAGAGGGAAAGATTCCGAAGACGTCCGTGCCGACCGCTCTCCGCGCTGCTGGCTTGAATCCTAGCGAAGAGAAGATCAAGGAAATCATGCAAACTGCGACCGACCTAGATATGCCGTCCTACGAAGCTCTCGTAGCCAAGCACGACGACAAGACCGACACCCCCGAGGCCGTGAAGGAGGCGTTTCGCGTATTCGACAAGGACATGAACGGCACCATTTCGGTCGCCGAATTTCGCCACATTATGACGACCATGGGAGAGAAGTATACGGAGGAGGAGTTCCGAGACCTGATCCAAGGCTTCGATGACAACGGTGTCATTCACTATGAAAAGTTCGTCATGAAAATGCTGGCGCCCTTCACCGAGCACGGCAACCCCGAGGACATGATTTGAGGACAAGGGTCACGGTCACCCACGCTCCTCTCTTTCTTCAGGGGGTTGTCATTTGCGAACCAGACGTTAGTCCTTTCCTATTTCGTTCGCACGTACGAGCTCGTCGTCCCCCCACGCGGCGTGTTGCAGCCCAGTAGATCCAGCGGTCGTGATGTTTTTTTTTGTGCACGCGTTCTGGGGTGTCTTCCTGGCCCTTTCTTTTCGCATTCCACTTGATGTGCCTATCGTTTTCGAAGGTCGACGCCCAGCCTTGTCGGGCTAGGTTGGATGAGATTCAAACCCTTGAACACACTTCCCTTGCTTTTCCCCCCCGCCGACCTTATAGTGGCTATTGAGTGGGGCACACAATGGTGAAAGTGACCGCGATTAGTCGGTCGAAGACCACGTGGACGAAGGACCGTGCAGGCGAAGTACCTCGGGCTCACCGAAACTACGATCCTCGAGGAGCACCCATGGCCAAACAGCTCGAGTACACGAGGGCTGTAAGGTCTGCGAAGATTGACCGCATGTTTGCGAAACCGTTCGTCGGTGCGATGAGTGGACACCACGACACCGTGTTTCGCATGGCCGCGGATCCCAGCTCCCTCTCATCTCTCGTTTCCGGCGGCTTCGATGGAGAGGTCATCCACTGGAACGTCTTAGAGAGGAAGCCGCGCCGCTTCATCAACGCGCATCGCAATGCCGTCGATGGCTGTACGTTTACACCGGACGGCGTGGCGTTCTTGACGGCTTCGCGTGACCGCACGGTCAAGCTCTGGGATTCGGATAGCGGCCGAACCATAAGCGACGGCCGAGAGGCGACGGAAGTGCTTCCGTTGACCGAGTATCTGGGCGACGCCCCGTTCGCGGATATCGATCATCATCGCACAGAGCAGCAGTTCGTGACTTGCGGCCAACAGCTGGAGCTCTGGGACATCAACCGAAGCCGGCCGATCCAGAACTTTCAATGGGGAGACGATAGTATTCTGGCATGCCGGTTCAACAAGGTTGAAACCCACCTCGTCGCATGCTGCATGGGCGATCGCGGTGTTTGCGTGTACGATAGCAGGACGAAAGCCGCGCACAGCAAGGTCATCATGGCGTTGTCTTGCACGTCGCTTTCTTGGAATCCGATGGATCCCAACATGTTCGTTTGTGGATCCGATGACTGGAATTGCTACCTGTTTGATCTGCGTGTGGCGGGCAAGCCGCGACACGTGTTTCAAGGCCACATTCACCCGGTTAGCAGCGTCGACTTCGCCCCCACGGGACGCTCTTTCGTTGCGGGCTCGCAGGACTGCACACTGCGAATCTGGAACGTTAACCAGACGAGCAAAACGACGTCGGCTGAGATGTACCACACGAAACGAATGGCTAAAGTGAGCAGTGTGATCTGGTCGCTTGACAATGACTTCATCTTTTCTGGAAGCGAGGATGCCATCGTGCGGGTCTGGAAGGCCGACGCGTCCAAACCGCTGCGTCCCTTCCGAGGACCAGAAGAGCAACAATTCAATTACATGCGGACGCTGCGAGATCGCTACGCGCCGTACGAAGAAGTGCGACGCATCGTCAACCAGCGCAACACGCCGAAGGCTATCCGAGGCACCATGCTGAGGAAGAAGCGCATCGTGACCCGCGACATGGTGAAGGAAATGTCCAGGAAGAAGTCCGACGTGTTGCCGTCTCTTGCGAAAACGAAGACCGTTCAGTCGTTGCACTGACGATGCGCTTCCACCCCTCGTCCCCCGGTTTTTCATTTTTTGCAGCACCGATAGTTTAACATCTAACAGTCCTCAACTCATTGCTCTCTCTCGAGTAAAAACGCGCGCGAAACTATGTCACGCGTTTGTTCACACACACACGAAGTGCATATTTTCGGACTCAAACATCTATTGTCAAAGCATGCAATGTTTTATGTGGAAAATTAACGTCCAGAACTCCACATCCCCAAGGCATCCGTTGCTAAAATGGCGAAGCGGGATGACAACAGCCGCGTCAGCTTCATCGTCGACTACTTCGACCCGCAGGCATCCTTGGCGAGGCAGTACCAACTCAACCGATACGGTGACCAGACGATCGAAATGTTCGACCTGAAGAACAAACGGGTGTTCTTGAAACGATGCCCTTACCCTCAGCTCGAGGCGAAGCAGCTCTTCATCGGAGCCACCGTGACCGTGTTTGGCAGGACATTGGAAGTCACCGAATATGGTGACGAGGTCACGCGGCGGATGCAGTCCACTAGCAGCGAGCGAGGCATTGTGATCATCGGGGGCGACGCCATGTACCACGTCGGCGACCTGCTGAAAAACTTCATGAGCGGCGAGGGCGATCTCCGTGTCGCCAAGGTCAGGCTATGCCGCTTCTCGGAAAGCGAATCCAAGGCGCTGAACACGTCGTTTCGATCGTGCTACGTCGTAGAGTGCGTCGGGAGCAACCTCGCCCCGAGAATCGAGCAGTGGACGGCCCAGTATCCTGTGGAAGGCTTTGTCGACCCCGCAGCCGTGTCTCGGCTTCGCACTCACGCATTCGACTGCCCGGCAAACACTGCCACCGGCACCAACTGCGCGGTGTGCGTCATCAAGCCCCACGCGGTCGCAGCCAACCATGCCGGTGAGATCCTTCAACGCGTCCTCGACGAAGGCTTTGACATCACTGCCCTGGGAACGTTCCATCTTTCACCCACTGATGCCGCCGACTTTCTCGAAATTTACAGCGGTGTGGTTCCCGAGTACAAAAAGTTGGTGGATCAAATGGCCAGTGGACAATGCTGGGCAATGGAGGTTCGCGCCGAGAACAGCGTGGAGGCGCTGCGAGCCACGTGCGGCCCGCACGACCCAGAGATTTGCCGCGCTCTGTATCCGAATTCGATTCGGGCCAGATGGGGAACCGACCGAGTGCTCAACGCGGTGCACTGCACCGACTTGGTGGAAGATGGCCCGCTAGAGTCGGAATTCTTTTTTCAGTTGTTGAGCTCCAAGCCGTAGACGAGGCCTCGGCGCGCGTGCAAAGTTGCTTCCTTTCTGCTCGCGTTGCGACGGCCGCTTGGTTCGCCCTTTCAACTCTTCCTCAGCATGTTTTTGACGGATGTGTACATCAGCAACAGGGACTCGCCACTCGCCAGCCACTCGTTTTTTTTCCCCCTAGCCCTTCCGTCGACCAACGCTGCGACATCAATATGTGTGTTTGGTTGCTTTGATCACTTCACTAATTCTGAAGTCCATTTTTCTTTCTTTTGCGCAGGAAACCCAATCCATCATGCAACCGCAGTTGATTCTCCTTCGCGAGGGCACCGACACGTCGCAGGGCAAGGCGCAGCTCATCAGCAACATCGCGGCCTGCATGGCGATCGTGGACACTATTAAAACGACGCTTGGCCCGTGTGGAATGGACAAGCTTGTCTCGAATGGCAAGGAAGTCCAGATCAGCAACGACGGGGCAACCGTGATGGGGTTGCTCGACATTGTCCACCCCGCTGCAAAGTGCCTGACCGACATCGCACGCGCTCAAGATAGCGAAGTCGGCGACGGGACGACGAGCGTTGTCGTGATCGCAGGCGAGCTTCTAAAGGAAGCCAAGACCTGCATCGAGGACGGCATCGCGCCTCAAGTGATCATCAAGGCCTTCCGACAGGCCCTAGCCGAGTCCCACCGTGTCCTCGACCGCCTGGGCGTGCCGTTCGCCCAAAGCAAGGAGCAACAACGTACCCTTCTCGAGCGCTGTGCCCAAACCGCACTCAACTCCAAGCTCATCAACACGGAGCGGGACTTCTTCGCGACGATGGCCGTGTCGGCGGTGCTATCGCTCGACGAAGACTGCAATCTAGCAATGATCGGCATCAAGAAGGTTCAAGGGGGCTCCATGCGAGACACCCAACTCATCGACGGTGTCGCGTTCAAGAAGACCTTTTCCTACGCCGGCTTTGAGCAACAGCCAAAGAAGTTCGATGCCCCGAAGGTGCTGTTATTGAATGTTGAACTCGAGCTGAAGGCGGAGCGAGACAACGCGGAAGTCCGCATCAAGGACCCGACGCAGTACCAATCAATTGTCGATGCGGAGTGGCGCATCATCTACGACAAGCTCGAAAAGTGCGTGGCGTCGGGCGCCAAGATCGTGCTGTCCCGCCTGCCGATTGGCGACCTAGCCACCCAGTACTTTGCCGACCGGGACATTTTCTGCGCAGGCCGCGTGGCGGTCGATGACATGAGCCGCGTGGCGCGCGCCACGGGTGGGACGATGCTGTCCACCGTGAACGGTGTGGTGCCCGAGAACCTCGGCTTCTGCCAGCTCTTCGAGGAGCGTCAAATTGGTCACGACCGCTACAACTTGTTCACCGGATGTGCGAAGTCGAAGACATGCACCATCATTCTCCGCGGCGGAGCGCAGCAATTCATCGACGAGGCCGACCGCTCTCTCCACGACGCCATTTGCATCGTGAAGCGCGCGTTGAAGACGGGGTCCGTCGTAGGCGGCGGCGGTGCGATTGAAATGGAGATTAGCAAAGCCCTGCGCGACCTCAGCCGAACGATCCGCGGGAAGCAGCAAATGGTCATCAGCGGGTATGCGCGCGCGTTGGAGGTCATCCCTCGCCAGCTGTGCGAGAATGCAGGCCACGACCCCACCGACGCGCTCAACAAGCTCCGCCAGAAGCACTTTAAGGGAGACGAGGGTCCCTGGTTCGGCGTCGACCTGTCCAACGGCGGCATCTGCGACACCTACGCCGCCTTCGTTTGGGAGCCAACGCTGGTGAAGAGGAACGCCCTGTCAAGTGCCACGGAGGCCGCCTGCCTCATTCTTTCCATCGACGAGACCGTCAAGAACGCGGAGTCCGAGGCGGCGAAGAAGGGGGAGTCCGCCGGTCGACCAGCCGGCAACATGCCCATCAGCAAGTCCGGCATGGGCGGTCTCGTCGGTGGCCTCCCAGGCGTGAAGAAGCTCAAGGGACGTCGCTGAGTTTAGCGCTTCGATGGCCCTCTCCCTCGTGTCTTGCACGAATGCTCGTAGACGTGCCGTGGCGACGGGAAGGACCGTAACGTGTGATTCCCTTTTGGGTAATGTCGTGTTTAACATCCGCAGAGGGTGGAACGTATGAGACAGAGTGTGTCACCTATTCGGGGGGCAGAGGCGAGAATCACACCCCCCAAACTCCCAGACGAAGGAAGGGGTCTCATATTGTTGCTGCAATAGAAAAGAGAGTGAGAAGAAGTCGGGGAGTGGCAAGAACTTGGCGTTTGCCTCTCACTCGCGATGGGTAGAATCGAAATTCAAAGCCCCGCACGGAATAACGAGTGACCGGGTGCGGGTGTCTTCTTCAGCATGGCACAGTGGTTGCGTTCGTGCCAATAGCGAAAAGCGACTCTCATTTGTATCGCGACGGTTATTTGTGATGCCTGACGCCGCTTCGCGATGCTGCAAGACGACGACGGTGCGAGTGTCTCGATCGTCCATCTAGACGATGCCGTCGAGGTCGTCTCGTCTGGTGAGGTCGTCGTTGCGTCCGGTGAGGTCAGTCACCATCCGCCCCCAACGAGACAAGAGCCTCCGGATGTCGTGGTCATGGGTGAGGAAGGTGAAGCTGATGGAGCCGTTCGCCTTGCTGTGAGGCGCCTGGACGAACGGTCGTCGCTGCCGATGTGCACGCAAGGCGATGCGGACACCGTCGTCGCCGCTTGCGCATTGTGCGTCGCCCGGTGGGCGGCACCAGTCACCATGGAGTCTCTTACGCGGGGATTGACGTCTCCGCTCGTCGATGCCCCCACGCCAGCCGACGACTTCTGCTTTCCCGTTGTCCTGCATACCACGGGAGCGAAGCAGCGGTGCCGACTGTGGCTCTTTTTTTTGTTCCGATTGACGCGTTCCCGGCGATTCGCCATGTGTGGATCGTCGCTCCTCGAGCGCCAATTTCAACGGTGGCGGCGAGGTCGCCGATCCCACTTTGCGATCGAGTCGGACGCATTTCGTGACTTGGTCTTGCGCCACATGTTGACGCGGACCTGCTTGCGTTATCAACACGGCGGTGCGGTGAGCCCTGCGGATCTTTGGCGGACGCTGCACGGGCGCATGAACGACTCGAGCATGAACGCAGCCATGCAGGCCATGATTTCATCCACCTCCGCCTCGCGATCAGTCGGCTTCGCGCCGTTAACTTTTTTCTTCTCGATGCTGCGGAAGCTAAACAAGAGGCAAGGAGACCGCTTGGAAGCAGCCAACAGAATGTTCGGCTGGAAGGTTGGCGCCGAGCCGGCTTCAGCAACGGCCGCACATCCACTTCCGCTTCTTACCTGCGTCATTTGCCACGAGTCAGCGAGAGACCACTGGACTTTGTGCGTCGCTCGATACCTTCCTACTGCGAGCGGTGTGTCACACCAGCTCGTCGTTTATTATGCGGACAGCCTGCGAGAGCGTCGCCTCGACGGCGTGTCGCGAAGGCCGTCTGCCGCGCGAACGGTGGAGCTGTTTCTCAGAGGACGCTTGGCGGCGGCCAACGGTCACCCACCCCGACAAGTGTCGTCACGAATTCACGTTTGCGAAGGGATTCCGCAACAACACAACGACATTGATTGCGGTGTGTACGTGATAGGCTTCGCCGCTCGGTTCTTGGAACGCGCTGAGCGCTACGTAGGAAGTGCCTGGACGCCCGACGAGGCAGCGCTCGATACCGATCCGTTCCTGCCGTCTTGGGACGACTGGCCTGAACCCGACAAATTGCGCGGCGATGTGTTCAACATTGTGTTACAGCTGAGAAGCGTCGCCAAGCCACCGCCCGTTGTCCATCTCACGTCCGCATCACGACCGTCTACGAAACGCCCCCGAGAAATGCCTCCCGATCGGTCACCCGATCATCAGTAGCGAAAATGACGTCACGATTTTGTGGCACCAAAATCGACCGTGTTTTGAAATGCATCAACGAGAGAATTCATCGTTGTGACGTTCCGAACCCGCGCTTCTCACAGCAACCGTTTACACCACCTTTTCTCTCGCCCCCCAATGCTGCGTGCGACGCTACCCAGGCAAACCTGGTGGAACTTCGCCACGGAGCGGAAGGTGAAGCGCGTCGTCATGTACGGGGGGCACCGTTCGGACGTGCCCACCAATGCACTTCACCGGATTTACCTAAAACGGTTCCGGCGCGGCGCTTTCCCGAACCGCACGAGGCAGCACCTGAACGTGTGCCAAACAGGCATCACGCAGCAGAGACCCCGTCGCATGGCGTGGCCGTACGACATGTCGTCGCTGCTGTTCAACATGCCGCGACATGGGTCCGACAGGGTGGGCTACGTGGTAGGCACCAAAATGCTTAAGACGGCCGTCGTTGCCGCCAACTACTTGGTGTACTACCCGAAGTTCAACCAACGAGTGGCACGCACAACACGCGTGTTCGCGCACGATGAGGACATGGCTTGCGTCGACGGAGATCTTGTTCACATTAAGCTGTGCCGCAAAATCAGCCGCTACAAGCACTACTACATTTTTTCCATCCTGGAACCGAACATTGAAGGTCGCGAACGTCTCAAGCGAGGACTTCCGGCTGCGTCGCCGCCGCTACTGGGCTACCCAAGCCAACGGCGCATAGTGAAGCTCAACCTTAATAAGGCCGAGCACTCGAAGCACAAACTTGCGTCCGCGCTGCAGGAACAGGTGCAGGACTTCTATCGGTTTGCCGGCACCACCCAGTCGGCGATGAGCAACCGCCCAGATGACGCCTCTTCTCTAGCTGACGCGAATCGAATGGTGGCGGCCAACGCCCCGCCGACTGCAGGCGAGATCGAAGGGGGCACCGAGGAGGGTCAGCCGCTGTTGCCCGGCCAGGATTTCGCTGAACCGGCGAAAGACAACCGAGAGAAGAAAGGTGAGGATTTCTGGATGGCTAATGAGCCCAAATCGCGCTACGACTACAAGAACTTCACCAAGGCACCTTGACGCTCACACGGTGAATGTTGGCCTTTTTCACGTTCGCGTTCTCGAGACAATGGTCATTTCTTTCATGTCGTCACATTGCCCCTTCACCCCTGTTCGCTCTATCCCCCTTTCCCAGTTATTACCCGGCCCCCTTCCGACAAGCAATGCTTCACGCCGGCTTCGACTTCACGTTGACGCAGCGCAACGTGGAACTGGAGGCTTCAGGGCAGAAGGCGCCGAAGACACTCAAGACGGGCACGACGATCGTTGGTGTCGTATTTAGTGACGGCGTGGTACTTGGAGCGGACACGCGAGCGACCGAGGGTTCCGTGGTGGCGGATAAACGCTGCAAGAAGATCCACGACATCGCGCCCAACATCAAGTGCTGCGGTGCGGGCACGGCCGCCGACACCGAGATGACCACGAAGATGATCTCACTGCAACTGAAGTTGCACCGCATGGAGACCGGCAAGCAGGTGCGCGTGCAGGAGGCTCTCACCATGCTGAAGCGTTTCCTGTACTCGTACGGCGGCGAAGTCAGCGCGGCGCTCGTGCTTGGCGGCGTGGACGTCGACGGACCGTTCCTAGCGACCATCGCCCCGCACGGCAGCACGGACCGCTTGCCCTTCGTGACCATGGGTTCCGGCTCGATTGCCGCCATGTCCATGCTCGAAACGGGCTATCGCGATGGTCTCAACGTCGAGGAGGCGAAGAAGCTGGTCCACGCGGCGGTGACCGCCGGTATTTTGAACGACCCATATAGCGGGTCGCAGGTCGACCTCTGCGTCATCACGAAGCGCGGTGCCGAGATGCTCTACGCGACGGGCGAGAAGTGCACGCGTATCTATCCGCGGCAGTCCATCCCGATTCCGCCGGGGTCGGCCGTGATCAAGAAGGAGGAGATTGTGCGCATGGTGACTGTGAGGGACGAACCGGTGGAGACCGACTAGTCGCCAACGCTCGGTGGAGACGTCAAGCATCTCAGCGTGTGTATGTGTGTGTGGGCTTGAGTGTGGAGAGGTGTTCTCGAGTAGCTCTCTTCGCGGTTGCGTTTTCTTGTCGTTTTGTTTTTATGTTCTGTTCCCACCATGAGGCGGTCGCGGCTCAATGCTTCTGATTTTTGCCCCCTTTCGAACCCACTTCCGAGCAGATTACGTCTGTCTCCCTCCTTCCTGGGAACAATGGAGTATCTCGAGTGCGCGGTCTGCCACAAGACTGTGCCCAGCAACATGACTCAGCGGGCCATGACTGCTGGTGGCCGGCGTGTGTGCACCGATTGCTCGGGACAACGCCCGTCGTTCGTGCGAGCGGCGACGACGTACGCGACCACCGTGGCCACCCCGGCCTGGTTCGACGCCATCGGCATCGTGCATTTCGACCTGCAGCTAGGTCAGGTGCTTCAATATTTGTACCCCCCGCTGCCCTTTTCATCGCAGCAAGATGCCGAAATCGCCTTTTTGTGCTTTCCCGACGCAAACTTTGCTGAGGATGGCGATGCCATGCACGACTTTGTGTACGCGTACAACGAGTCGGAATGCGATCCCGAGGGCTCGCGCCTAGTGTGCCGCCACGCTAGTGACTTACGGCCAGGGGAACAAACGACAGAGGACCGACACAGCGGATCACCAATGAAGAAACCGAACATCGGATGTTCGGCCATCGAGCTTTTTGGCACTGCGTTGTTCCGCCAGAAGAAAGATGCGTCCATTCGACGAGGTGCTCAGCAGCGAGCGCTTGTCGTCCTCTCTCGCTACGCGCTCCCGCGATTGTCTCACTACGTTCTGGAAACACTTTGTGACGCTATTTTTGATGCGGCGATGACAGACATTGACATCGAAGCGGTGCTTCGAAGCGCCTACACTGATATTCTGTCCTGGCCGAAGCCGCGACCCGACATGACCTACCCGTGCCTGCCGTTTCTCGGCGCGACGCTCGCGACGTCGACGCCTGGGTACGACCCACAGGACATCGTTTCCTGCCGATGGTCGTGCGCTCGCCACACGGCCCACGACTTTCTCGGCACCATTTCTCAGCTGCGCGCAATGCTCTCGCTTGAGACGCCGTCACAACCTGCCTTGCGGCGCATCGTGGAGGCAATCAGTAAGCTCAACGCGGTGACAGCACACCGTGTCAAACGCGTGGCAGAAAGCCAGCGATGGTGGTGCGACGACCTCATTCATTATACGGCGGAGGATGTGCACTCGCTGCGTCGCGCCGCGTGGGCCTTGCCTGACGATAGGATGGCGTCGTCGCAAAACGTCCCTCCGAGGTTGAAGAGTGCGGACGATCACGAACTCGCAGAATGCTTGAAATTGTTTCGAATGACGTTCGAACAACAAATCGCGATTGACGCTCTACAACTCAAAAATGAAGCGCTGCTGGAACTTCTTTCTCGCGTTGACTCTTCACTTCAATGCCACGTTTCACCGTTAATGGCCGCTTGCTCAGGGGCGGAGACGCCATCCACGGTTGCCTCGTCTGACCACGCACCCCACAGCCTCGAAGCCATTGACTGCTCGACGCCACCGGTATCTCGGAGCCGTGCGTCGTCGGCGATGGAACCCTCTACAGGCGCTCCGATATCCCCGACGTCGCCGAACTTAGCCGTCAGCGCCTTCGCCGCGCCTTTGAGCGAGATCTCCTTACACGGTTCGCTTTTTCCACATTTGACGAAGCTGTACAAACTGTGGGAACTGATCATCATCGGCGCTCCCGTTGTGGTGCTGGGATCCTCAGTTCCTCTGGTCTCCGCTGCCTGCCTGGCGCTTTGCAGTCTCTGCGAGCCGCTGCACTTTGTCGGCTTTCTCCGTCCCTACATCACCATCAATACGCGCGAAATTGAAGACGCCGCGGGCAAAACGCCGACTGGCCCGTCCATCGTCGGTTGTACGAACCCATTTTTTTCTCGGTTGTTCGAGGCGTGGCCACATATTCTCGCCATCGGCGACTCGCGAGAACCATCGGAAACGCACAAGACGTTTCCACACGACAGTCCGAAACGAGCGAAGCTACAATTTAAGCTGAAGAACCGCCTGTTTTGCTCTCGCCACTACTTCATCAAGACGGATAAGGCAGAGGTGCCGGGAATCACCATCCCTCCGCAACTGCCGAAGACGAGCAAAGGGTCGATCTCTTTCGTCTCCACCATGGTGAACCACGGTCCGCTTTCCGCGGCTGTCGGTGCGGGGGGCGTGGAAGCGAGCAGCCCTAGCAGCAGCCTCGACGGCTTCGCGTCTCCCACACTGGAGGGAACCGTGGCGCCTGCACCCGCCCTGCCGCCCCCTGCTCGACGTCGCAGCATCAAAGGACTGTTTTCGTCCTCGTCGTCCGCCGCCGCAACGTCCACGACGGCCGCCGGGTCCTCGGCGTCGCTGTCGTTGGACGGCCACCTGCGCGCTGTGTTCATCCAATTGACCCTGGAGTTTCTGGAGCCTGTGCAGCGGTTCGTCGTCGGGGTGCTGAGGAAGCACCAACCCTACTTCACAAGCGATGCGGACGACGCGTACGGTTGGCACGACAAACTCCTCGGGCGCCACGCCCTCGTTGAAGGCCTCCGAAGCCTCAACCCCGTGAGCTTGCAGCGCTATAAGTCCATCGCCGAGGGCTTGCAGATGTACGACGCGTTTTTCAGCACGCCGACATTCGCAAGATGGCTGAGGCGGCTTGTCTCTTCGGAGAAGCGCCGGTTGCTTCTGGAAGATGTGGAATCACTGGAAGACGTCCTGGTCCTATGCCCGAGCGTCGCGGACCGTCCCCTAGTGCTCGATTCACTGCAGCAAGAGCTCGAACAGCAGCTCCAGCGCCCATTATTGGACACCGCGCTCCTTAGCAAATTGGCATCGTTTGCCCCCGCGATTGTGGAAACCCGGAATGCGTTCATTCAGGCAATGCCGCGGGTCACGGCCAAGTAGTCGTGATCCTCCCCTAACTCCTCCAGTGCCGCCCAAGTTGGCCAGTTTTGTTCTGTTGTTTATCACGGACGCTCCCTCTTAACCCGATCGTCTTCGTTGACGACTTTTTCGTTTTAATTAGTTCTTGCGGGAGCAAGTGTTCTTTTTTTTTTGACACCCCGGTTTGGTTGAACCTCCTCCTTACCCTTGGATAGTTGCAGGCGTGCCGTACGACACATGACACGGGCACCGCGCAATCCGTTGTGCATGGACTTGGTCACATCGTGCATGAAGCAAGGTGTGCGGCTGTTCGAACGGGTAGCCATCGCGGACAGCGGGAGGCTGTACTGCAGCATGCCGATTGCCGCGTTCGACTTCGTCGCCGTCGTACCAGTCCATGCCGTGGTGTCGGTCACAGCGTTGACGACCGATGCGTCGTGGCCCACGACTCTTCGCGTCAGCTCGCAAAACGTTAACGATTCACTGAAATGGTGGCCGGAAGCTGACTGGGGCACGCTGGCAATGTCGGCTCGGATGGCGAAGGTGTTGCTGACGAAACGTCCCGCTGGGGAATTCGCGCACTATAGCCTGTTGCCGGTCCCTGAGTACATCCCCGGTCCGCTCGCGGACGTCATCGGCGCCACAAGCCATCCGATGTTTCAGCGGCTGACCTCGCCACTCCGAGGTCAGTTGGGTGTCTCCGAGGAAGACTTTGTGAGGGCTTTTGTTCACGCATTCGTGCTGTATCGCCTTCACGCTAAAGGCCTGTGGGCAGGCGGCAGTGGCCATCCCGCGATCGGTGAGGGGGCATTTGTCGCCCAGAACCCCCTCTGCACGCTGCTGGGCATGATCCCGATCATGGACCTCGCGAGTCATTCGCCCCGCCCGAACAGCTCGATTGGGATGGCCGATGCCGACATGATGCAGTGGCTGCATCAGGAGCGGGGGGTACCTCACTCCCTCCCATGCTTCGTTCTCCAGGCGGTCTCGGACATCAGGGAAGGCGACGTCATCTCGGTCAATCGCAATGACACCTCGGGCTACAGCAGCGCCTTGTTCAAGTCGCTCTTTGGCTATCCGTTGTCGCGGCCGGAACCCAACGCGGACGATCCGCGAGCGCTGTGGCCATCACAGAACGAGGGGGAGGCCGTTGAGGAGCGCGGGGAGGTCGATTAGTCTCTCCACCTTTTTGCGTTATCGACGTGAGAAATGACCCGCGGAGAGAGAGGCCATTCTTCTTTCTTGTTGGTTTACCACCACAATTCACAGGAGGGACGGGGAACGGGGGGAAAGGCGGGTCATGTCACTCCCGTCACCCGCTGTGCAGATCACGCGACTGTCGAACGAGCTGAAGGAGAGCCGGAAGCGTGTTTCGCAACTGCAAACCCACAATGACGAGCTGAAAGCCGAGAACGCGCAGTTACACGACGAGGTTCGGCACTTTGAGGCGCGCCTGAGCCTTGACAAGCGGACGCAGCGCCTGATGGAACTGGAAACTGCGTTGAAAGAGTCGGAGGACTCGAGACATAGCACCGAGCAAGCACTGCGGGATATAGAGAGTGACTTTGCGTCGTTGTCCGAGGACTACGACGTCTTGGAGCAAGCGTTCGGCATGCACAAGGACCCCGAGCTCATGCAAGAGGCAAAGTACGCACTGCGATGCAACGAGCTGGAAGTGGAGGTTCAGCGTCTTCGCACAAGTGTTTCACTCTGCGAGGCGGACGCGAGGGAGCGGCGAACCGAGCTGGAACGCTGCGAGCATCTTGTTTCCGCGTACGGTGAAGCCCAGGACGCCATGGTAAGCGAACTCGAGGCGCTTCGCCTCGCCGGTGACACGATGCGCGGTGCCATCGAAGAAATGGAGGAAGCGCAAGACGACGCCGAACGTCGAGCGATCTCTGCCGAGAGAAATAGAGAGGCGCTACAAGAGAGAATAGATGCAACGATTCGCGAAGCGAACGCAGTTTCCGAAAAGAGAATTGCCGATCTTTCATCGGCGCTCATTTCTCGGGAGCAAGAGCTGAAAAATGCTCGACACGAAAGCACACAACTTCGCGCGAGCCTGGAAAAGGCCACCGCGGCGCAGTCGCACGCTGACGATGAGGTTCGTCGTGTCAAATCCGAGCTTCAATCGGTGAACGACCACGAGCGGCCTCAATGGCGTCGAGTTGCGGTGGAGGCGAAAGAGGCACAAGACCGACTGGTTGCGACCTCCGACGAGCTTTCTCGATGTCAACGTGCCTTAGGCGTGACCGAGCAGAAACTGAAACACCTCGCCCAGGAACTTCATGCCAGTGAAGCCACGACCGCTGCCTTGCGCGTGGAGCTCGTGTTGCGAGATGAAAGTCGACAGCAGGTGGAGGCGATGGAGGCGCAGCTGCTAGCGGTACGCCACGAACTTGCGAAGCGCATCAAAGCGTTGGTTACCGAGCGCGATTCGTATCGGAAGCGCTGCGAAGAGCAGGCGGAAGACATTCGGGCGCACGGCGAAACGATCGTTACGCTGCGGAAGCTGAAGGCGGCCGCTGATCGGCGCGCGGCTGCCCACGAGGCGATCGACTTTGTCGACGCGATGCGATCGCCTCAGGGCAGAGCAGTGGACGGGCTCACAGTCTCTGTGTGACAAAAAAGATCCGCCTCTTCCCGCCCAGTTTTCTTTCTCCTTCGTTGACCCCAATTTACGGCAGACGATGCGATCCTGTCGCGTTGTTGGACCATCTCTCAATTTCCCCCCCTTTCCACACGCGAAGCACCAAGAGGTCCATCGATCGATATCCACCAACATGGCCGCCAACTCGTCGGCCAACTTGACGGGCTCGACGACGGCCGGTGCGGGATCCCCTACGTCCCCCACCTCGTCCGCCCAGCCGCCCAACTCATCCCTCTCGGCCGACGAGGCGAAGGCTTACGTGTCGCTTCTGGATGACGCCTTCAAGGCCGCCATTGACACGATGTTCCTCGGGCGCGCGGAAGCCGACCGCGTGGCAGCCGACAAATTGCTGGAAATGATGGGCGAGCTGCAGGTCGCGTGCGATGTCGACACGCTCAACCAGATGCTCGGCGACGAGCGAGAGGTCGGCGTCTCGTTGGAGACGACGTACGTCATCATTGGTCGTTTCGTGGACCTCAGCCAGCGTGCGCACGCCGAGGAGCAGGCACGCGTCGAGAGCGGCGTCACCGTGACTCAAGCGGCATCGTCCACGGTGCATCTCGGCACGCTCGACTACCTCCGCAGCTTGACGCCCTGCTTCACGCGCGAGGAAGGCATCGAATATCGGTGGCAGCGCCCTAAGTTAGACTTGCGCCCGAAGACCACATTGATGGTCAGCGTCTCGATAATGATGACGATCGCCATCGCCGTCACTATGGTGTCCGTCGTGGCGCTCAATGAGCAGCTCGTGCTTCAGCAGGCCACCTCGTCGATCCAGCAATTCGCCGCTGTCGCCGACGTGTCGCTTGCCGAGTTCCAGCTCGAAACAGGACAAGCCATCGTCTCGGAAGCGCTTCAGGAAGCCGCGGAGTCACAGCGGGCGGTGGTCACCGCCGTCGGAGCGGTGCAAAACCAGCTCATGTTCGAAGGCCTCAAGATCGCCATCGTGCGGCTCATGATCATGCTCCAACAGGCCACGTCGGACAGCCACACGGACATTGTCACCGAGCTGCGGGTCAAGGCCGACTCCATCGGCTCAGTGTTCGACGTTTTCGGGAGTGCCTCGGATGTTGTGTCCGTGCTGACCAAGTGGCAAGCGGCGTCAGGCGTTCAGTCCTACGCCACCATCGGCAACAGCACGGTCATCCAGGTGCCCGTCGCCTGCGCAGGCGGCGTCAAGAGCGTGGCCATCACGCCAGGGTCGTTCAGCTGCCACGGGCAGGCAAGCAATCCTGCCACGTCCGTTGCATCGGTCATCGCCGCGCCTCCGGCCACGATTTGCGGAGCGCAGTTCTCGTACTATCCGGTGTTGATCAAGCGACTAAACCTCGCGGTGTGCATGCTCACTCCGGTGGAAACCATGGTGAACCACATGCTCGAACACATTGACGAAATCACGACGCTCCAAAATCAAGCGTTGACCGGCCGTTCGCTCGAAGCCATGACCGCGATCATCGTTCCCGGGATGGACCGCTTCCGGCCGGTCGGGGCAAGGAAGGGCCCACCCGCCGCGTGCGTCGTGGCACAGACGTGCACGCAGCTCGCTGTCTACGAGCCGTTTGAACTGGCCAAGAACGGATCACTCAGTGGTCAGCACGTGTCCTACGATGGGGAGATCTATTTCATGGTCGGGGATCATTTCTCGGTGTCGGTGATCAATGTCAGCGTGGTCGTTCAAAGCCGGGTGGCGGAGATGTCGCTGCCGTACGGCAAGGGCACCCTCATGTCCTCGGAACAACGACGAGATGCGTTGGACGTCATCAATCTTTATGGGAGATTGGACAATCTCAAAAATGTACAGCTGCTGCCGGCCAATACGTCCACCCCTTCCAGCCAAGAAACCGAATATCTCACGTTTGCCGCGAGCGGTCGAACAGGATTCTACTCCAGTGGCGCGCTAGACACAAGCGGCAATGGACTTATGGCGGGCTACAGCTATTCCCCCGCCGCGGGCGTCGCGGTCGGCGTGCAGCTCTCCAATAAAGGTGTCAGCAACATGCTCCTTCAGTTCGTCGGTTCGTTCGTACGATCCGTCAATGCAGGCGTGACCAATGGCTGGGAGGTATTCGTCTACGTGGACATTTCGACGTCGACGTCGACCACAACGCTTGCACCGATCGTTCCGCGTCGTAAGCGGTGCAACACCGACGACTGTACGCATCCGGCGGCGTTGGAAGCCTGGAAGTCGAAGTCCCGGGGGTTTCTCAACACGGTCGACTACGCGGGCGACCCGGTGTCCTCGTACTACAGGTACGTGCCTGCGGTCATCCCGAACGTCGTGCTCGCCGAAATCAACACGGCCGTTTGGCCCGGCCAGCTAATTTGGCAACAGCGCCTCGAGGGAATCATCCTGGGCTGCAGCATCATTCTCGTTGTCGTCGGCCTCGTGTACTTGCTCGCCCGACATGTCATGGACCGCATTGAACAGGACTACAGCAAATACAAGCAGCAGATCGAGGAGGAGAAGGCCCAGTTCAGCGAGCTGGTAAAGGACGTGATGCCGCCGTACATCGCCGAGCGAGTCATGAAGGGCACGCGACTCATCGCGGAGACGCACGCGCAGCTGACTTTCTTCTTCTCCGACATCGTGGGTTCGACCGAAACGTCGAAGACCCTCACGAACAAGCAGCTTGTGCGCATGCTTGGCTACACGTTCATGTTGGAGGACGAGGTTGCCTCCTACTACCGCATTCACAAGATCAAGACGATCGGGGACGCGTACTTCGCCGTGTCTGGCTTAGAGGATAGCGTCTCTGGCGCCGAACAGGGTTCAGAGCACCAGGTATTCCGGATGGCTGCCTTCGCATGCACTACGCAGCAGTTGATCGGTCCTATGTACCTGCACGTGCCCGAGCACACGGAGCTCTTCAAGGTCGCGGCAGGCGGTCAAGAGCTTCCACCGCTAAAAATGGTCCGTATGCGTATGGGTATCCACACTGGCCCTGCAGTCGCGGGCGTGTTGGACGTGGGACGAGCGCCGCATTTCGACTGCTTCGGCCCGAGCGTCAATCTGGCAAGTCGTATGGAGTCCACATCAATGGCGGGACGCGTTCAGATCAGCGGCCCTTCCACGGAGATTTTGACGCGCCACGACAAGGCAGGTATTTTTGAGTTCGACGCACCACGGCGGACGCTGGTGAAGGGCTACGGCACCATGACCACGTACCTCATCAAGGCGACGAACATTCACGTGCCAGAGGCGGTCATTGACAAGCTCAAGATCGAGCGCGCCCAGCACCGTCAGTTCTTTGACGGCAACGTTAATTCTAGTTCGATATTGAAATCGGCCACCCCAGGACTTGCCGATCAGCCGGCGTCGGCCCCGAGAGATCGAACACCCGACAAGACCCCTCCAGCCACGCCTCTCGAGCAAGCTGCGGCGTCCCCAGCTGCCGACATGAGCGCGGGGAAAAACGACGACTCGAAAAAGGACAAAAAAGAAAAGAAGGAGAAAAAGGAGAAGAAGGAGGCAAAGCGATCGGCCGATGCCAAGGAGGAGGATCCGTCTTCGGAACGACAGACGCTGATGCCCGGCCTGTTCGCCTCTCCGATCCCAGCGGCACCGAGTCCGACACCCACGACGACAGCGGCCGCGCAGCACAAACCCGCGCCCGTCGCGGCGGCCCCGCCGCCGGGTCCTGCTTTCGACAGCTTTGGCCTCGATGATCTCGATCTCCCCCCGCCGCCAGAACTGTAAACGCTGTGAGTGTGAGAGAGAGCTAGCGGAGTTCGTCGAAACACGTCAATGTACCAGCACCGTCGCCTGTCGCTCCTTCCCTCCCTCTTTCCAGTAGAACAGGCGTTGTAGAGCGCGTCAAAAAGGGGTGGCGGTCAGTGTTAATTGGACCTCCTCCTTTGTGTGTGTGTCCGTCGAGGTGGCGGAGACGCCTTTACAACATCACCATTCCTCTGGCGTTTTTTTTCCACGCCAGTTCTGTGCGTGGTCGTCAACCTTGGAAATGTTGTGATGTGATCGGTCGGATAGGACACCACAGAAAGCGAACGAAGGTGGGTACGATCCAAGCGCAGGTCATGTCGTCGGCGCCGAGTCTGTGGGTGAAGAAGGCCAAGGTCGAGGCGCAGAAGCGGTCGGCATGGGTGGACGCCATCAACCGCGTCTTTCCGCTGCCCTTCGAGGAGCGCCGCGCGCGCATCGGCGCCATGCCGTACAAACACTTCCGGTGGTACCGCTATCTCCCGTGGATCGTGCCGCCGCTGTTCGCGACCGCCGTTATCATCGAATCACGCGACGTGCCGCACGAGCACGTGTTCACCGCCCTGCATCTCTGGCTTGCCGATCACGGCGTGTTTCGCCACGACACGATCAAGGCGCTCAATCCAGCCTTCGAGCACGAGCGCATGGCTATGGACATCAAAAACAATGACCGGAAGTGGCGCTTCACGGGCGGCGACATGCTGACCGATAAGGAGCTCCGCGAATTTGCGGCCATCAACGTGGACCGCGCGAGACAGCGCGACGCGTCGAGAGAGTACGGCTTGTAGAGCGAGAGCGCAAGCCGCGCGCTCGTTGATCCTTCCGAGTGAAGTCAAGCATGTTGGTAGACAAGTAAATTGGATGCAGCCTCTCATGATTCCACCTTGTTGTTGCTCCTTCTCCCGCTATCCTCCCTGCCTCACCTTGACAGTGACAACCGTTCGGACATCTCACAATGGGTCGTGACGGAAACGTGAAGGGCAACAAGTTCCGCATCTCGCTGGCGCTGCCCGTCGGCGCGGTCATCAACTGCGCGGATAACACTGGCGCCCGCAACCTTTACGTCATCTCCGTGAAGGGCTACCATGGCCGCCTGAACCGCCTGCCCTCTGGTTGCCTAGCTGACATGGTCATGGCGTCAGTGAAGAAGGGCAAGCCCGAGCTGCGCAAGAAGGTCATGCCGGCGATCATCATCCGGCAGCGCAAGTCGTTCCGCCGGAAGGACGGCACCGTCCTGTACTTCGAGGACAACGCTGGCGTCATCGTGAACCCGAAGGGTGAGATGAAGGGCTCCGGCATTGCTGGCCCCGTCGCCAAAGAGGCGGCCGACCTGTGGCCCAAGATCTCGACCCACGCTCCCGCCATCGTGTAAACACGGACCACCCGCTACGGTTTCGCTTGTGTCTTTGCTCTCCCTTGCTCCCTCTTTCTATCGAAGAACCCGTGTGCCGGTGACAGCGTTTTGCTGTCCATTGGCGCGCTGCGTGAACACGATCTAAGTCGCAGACGATTGGACTCCTTCAATGCATGTTTAGCCGTGGTACACGAATTGGTTTGCGATAACATCCGATAATTGTCCCGCGCGATAGTCTTGCAAAATGGGTCGTGACGGAAACGTGAAGGGCAACAAGTTCCGCATCTCGCTGGCGCTG
>ERZ1292630.660-Hain-H41-02um-R3-660-length-34956-cov-7_pt1 | contig 34956 bp, 16 predicted proteins | sample MGYA00564408_ERZ1292630 | MGnify/ENA primary metagenome ERZ1292630 (study PRJEB36523, sample SAMEA6512641) | groundwater metagenome | collected 2019-01-08 | study: AquaDiva: Metagenomics assemblies of 32 groundwater samples
TGGCTGAGGGGCGTACCTGCAGTGACGATGGTTCGTCGGGCGTCATGCAGACAAAGTCTCCTTCAGCCCGCTCCTTCCGCCGCGCTTCAGTCTGTTTCCTTCCTTTCCCCGTACTTTTCTTTTGACGAAACGAAGCGCCGAGAGTCCAATCCCTGGCCGGCGCACAACTCTAGAGTTTCGCAAGATATTCCGCACGATGTTATTGTGTGGTTTGAACGGTGTATTTTTGCTGTGCAGAAAAGAAATCATTTTGTGTGTGTGTGTGTGTGTGTGTGTGTGGCCGCTTCATCTGTCGCGGTGCGTGGGCGTGTCATACGCGCACATCCGATTCCGTTTCGAACGGTCGGTAAGTACATGATTCGGTTTCCGTTGGAACACTCATATCGTCAAAAAAAAAACAGTTATATTTTCCTGGTCCCTTTTTATCAGTTACGCCGCGACGTATCTGGCGCTGAATCCGCAGGAGTCGGGCCGCGCCGCCAGCGGTTCGAAGGCACTGTTCGGGGCACTGCTCGCCGTCAACACCGCAACGTACCTCGCGCACTTCTTAGAACTGCTAGCAGCTGGCGGATTGGCGACCGCCCCCGGATTGAGTTCGTGCCAGCGAGCGGTGGTTGAGAGCTGAGTACACCCAGATTGGTGTCTGTGTGCGTGCGCTGTAATGTGGCGACTCGCCTGCACCGCCCTCCCCTCTCGCCTGCACCGCCCTCCCCTCTCGCCTGCACCGCCCTCCCCTCTCGTCGTGCAATACTTTTTGTCGCACGTCATCGGTTGAGTCCTCCCGATTCCTCACGGTAGAGCCACGACAGTACGGAGCACGCACCCACCGTGTATGGCCACGTTGCCGCCGCCGCCTCCTTTTTGGTCGAAACCGTCTCTCACGGCGGTGTGTCCTGCACAGAGTAGCACCAGCCTCGCGCACTGCGGCACCGTAGTCCGTGAAGCCTGTAATCCTGAAGGCGATGCCGGATATGCGCATCTCACCGCATCGTCGTCCCCTTCAAACGCGTCGGCGATTTCGCGCATCGGCGCTTCGTCCGCGAATCCCGCGAGCGTGGCGGCGTTTGTTGCCGACGTTCTCGGCGGTGGCGGCGAAAGCAAGGAGATGGGATCTTCGCGTGGTGGCATGCCGTTCGCCGCGCTGCTTGCGCACGTGTTCCACCACTTCGGCGTTACGTCCCTCCCGTTTGCGTTGAAGCGGTGTCCCGACTTGTCGGCACACGCCGCGAAGGAGGCGCGAGTCAACGCTCGGGTGCAGGCAGCTTTGCTGCGACCTGTGGTCACTGTGCGCGACCTGGAAGGTGAAATATGCGCGGCGGAGGGGGTCGACGCATTTCGCGACCTGCAGCTCGGAGAATCGATCCTCTCCCTGGACGTCGCCCAGCGGTTCTTCCGCTGTCAGCCTCTGCGACCCGGTGAAGGTTGCACGGCGCAGCAATATCTGTCGTTCTTGTTGTCGCATCCCATCGTGGACACCTTGACGGCGAGCGGTGCGGACGCCGTCGTGTTCGCCGAAGCGTTCGCCACGGCCATGGGCATCCGCGGCGGTCGCGCGCGACTAGGCCTACACGTGCAGGATCTGCCGTCGCTGCTTGTGGCGGTGGCACTTGACCGTGAGCGATGGAAGATGACCCTGGCGGTGGCCAGAGAATCCGTTCGCATTCGTTCGAATGCAGTCGGCCGTTTGCTGCGCAGTTTTGGTAGCGCGCTTTGGACCGCCACCGCCTTGGTGGGAAGCGCTGACTTGACATCGCCACGGACGCCCACCGACGCGCTAGAACTCGTGGTCGACGACCCAGATGGCTTGATTGAGGAGGCCGTAACGTTGGACGGCCGAAAGTCCGCGAAGGAGGCAGACCCCACGGCGCGCAAAAGTACCAAAGTGAACATACGAATGTCCCCTCGTTGCGCGTTAACCCACGAGTCGGAACATTTCGCCTGTAACGTCGCCACTGCCGCGGCGCGGCCGAAAGAAGACAACCGGAAAACGGAGCTAGCAGTCCTTCCGGCAGCCTCGCCCCTTGTGTCTGCGCCCGTTGTTCCGGTGAGGTCACGGCATCGACGGATAAGCGAGGCGTGCACAACCACCGTGGTGGTCTCGCCACCACCTCCAGTCGTCGTTTGGGCCGAACGTGGCCCGACTTGCTCCGATCATTCCACACCTTTTTCACCCCGAGCGGCGCTCGACACCGCGGGACAACGTGCAGGAGGAGACGGCGTTCTCACTCCGACTCCGGTTTGTACCCCGTCGTCGTCTCCCGTGTCGCACCCCGAACTGGCAAGTCATCGCCTACTGAACGCGTTGATTTCAGAAGGCACCAAATTGCTTCAACGTGCCATTTTGTCTAGTGCGGTTCTCAGCATGACGGCTGCCGAAGCAGATGGTGAAGATCAGAAGGATGCTGCCACCGCGGAGCAACGCGAAAAGTTGAGTCAGGCGTCGAATTGGCTTCGCCGCCTGTGGACCGCGGTCTTGGCCGCTGTCGAAGAACCGTTATCGTCCGCCGCCTCGTCACTGCCCTCAGCCACCTCCTCCTCCACATCATTCGTGCTACTGCCCGAACGGCCGTTGTGGTGGGCCGCGTGCACCATGCTGCCCATCCATTATCAACTCTATGGACTATGCATTCAGGACGCCGTGAACCAGCTCGAGCGACTCCACCGTTCCAGTCAACCATGTTTGACGGAGCAAGAAGGAGGGACAACGACCGCTTCGTCGACGGCAGCCGTGACCAAGGCTGCCACGAGACTGTACAGTGTCATCGCCGGGGCATTCCGCGAGCTGCAGCAGCACCGGCAGGGTGGTTTGGGAGGAGGAGCAGCGGTGCCGCTTGACCCCCCGTGGAGTATGGACGATCATCACGGTGTGCTGCGGACCCAACTGCGCGAACACTTCCGCTCAAAGGCGCTACTTTGGCTGCCGCCATCCATCTGTCCGACTTCCGCGCCGCAGCTGCCGCCAAATCGTTTGCTTCGTCAGTTGCTGTCCGGTGGCCGGTCCGGCGGCCACTTCCACGCGCTTACGTCGACGGATGCCCTTGGCTTTGTATGGCAAGTCAGCACGCCGGAAGGGGCGACGAACGACGGCCAGCCGCGCCCAGATAAGATCTATCAGGTTCTGTTTCACGAGCTGTCGCGACTCTACCCGGCATCCCTGGAATCCTTTTTTGTCGACGTCCTAGGCATTGCACGGCGACCGAGTGTCAACGAATTGCGCACGTCGCTCGCGTCCATCCGTCTCGCGGTGACATCATCTGGTCGCGACGAAGCTCGTTTAGGACGTCGGAGTGGTGGCAGCGTTCCGACGATCGGGGCAGCTATGGCCGTGCAACACCACGTGGAATGGGCGATGTTCGCTTTCTTGGCATCATCGTCATGCGGCTGCGGCGAATCATCCATTGAGTCGGGCCGCGACGTCGGCATGACTGTTATGTCGCCTGTCGACCGTGCTCTACGAGCGACGGAGATGGCGCCACGCTCGCCATTCGCATTCTCCTCGTTTCCTTGGTTGACGAGCCACGGCGTTTGGCTCACCGTCGAGGACGTCACGGCGATCACAAGCGGCCACCATCGCCAAGCGGCGGGAAGCGCGAAAAATGGCGCCTCCATACGACTCCATTACGGACATGGCTTCTTAGCGCAGGGTTTTGCGGAGCAGGTATCGTCCGGGATCCGACTCGTGCGCCTTCCGAGGCCACCAAGCCTCGAGTTGAAGCGGCGCTTGTCGTTGGTCTTCGGTCTCACCGACGTTTTAGACCACTGCGACATCGACGTCACGTATGAGCAGAGACTTCCGTCCCACATGCTGCACCACCGGATCGCGGCAATTATTCCGGCCGCATCGCAAATGATCCGAAAGCATTTCACGGCCGCTGTTTTTGACGCATTGTCCGTGGTCGTCGTGCCAGTGCTGAAGAAGCTCCAAATTGTCGTCTGTCACAAGCCGCTCGTCACCGCGAGGTATCTGCCTCACACACAAAATGTGGTATCGGTGCGGAAGCCATGCCGTGCCTACTTTCACGCCGCCGCGAAAGTGTTTTACGTCTGCGCACTGACGGCTACGCACGAGGACGTTGTCCGCGGCTTGCTGAACATCCTCTTGCCACGGGAACGTTTCCTTCCCGACAACGCGGTGACTCTGTTGCCGCCGCGGCGGGCGTCGTCGTCGGTTGCTTCCAGCAAGACTCAGTCAACGGTCGGTTCAGCCACGACGATGGCGACGCCAAAAGCGGACGGCGACGACGATGACGAGGACAACCTGCTTTACGGCACGTTCGCGGTGAATGGTCGCGCGAAAGTGGCATCAGAAATGCTGAAGGTCTTTGGATGTTCCACGGTGCCACACGACGCGGCGATGTCCGCATCAGCGGCGTCGACGTCGTCGTCGTCGGCATGGCTGACGGCGGTGTCTCGCCGCGCGCCGAATCTGAGCGAGGCATCTCCCCTGTGGGAGGTCGCCGCCCCGCCATCCGTTCGTTATCGGCAGCACATGCCTCCCATGTCGGATGCGTTCGACCTCCCCGTGCCGCCGGACTGGTGTCTGCAGCACACCGACGGTCGGCAGTCGGGAGCGGCGGGCGGGGGGAGCGTCAACGCGGTGGTTTCTCGATCTTCAGCCCCCGCACGCGAATCCGACTCCTTTCTTTGGCTTCGCGATGCTCGGCGCCGTGGTCATGGCGAGGCCGCGAACTGCCCCGTGCCACAAGACGTACTCTCAAGCTATGTTTCTTCGTCGCACTTGAAAGTCGCGACCGCGCAGGAGGAAAGCAAGTGCACAGGAAGACCGTCGGCCGACTCCGTCGTGAACGATGCGACCCGAGCGAATGACAGGAAGCGGCGTCGCAGCAACACTCCTCCGGGCGTGCGACCACTCCCGTCTCCATCTCCCGCCGCTAGCAGTAACGGTGATGAGACGACGATGCACCAGGAAGAAGCAGAGCAAAAGGAGGAGGAAGGGTTCATGTCGTTCCGCGACGCCAACGGGGACATGCCAGTGTCTCGCAGCGGCGTGGTGCAACACGCGGAGCGCCGAGGCGACGGCGACTTCCCTACTCCGGGAATGTTCGGCCTCACGTTAAACGCTGCGATTGGTTCCGCCACCGTCACGGGCGCCACCGCTCGAATGGATGAAAGGACCGCGGAGAACCGCTGGTACTCGGTCCTGGGCGAGTACTACGTCTTCTTATTGGTGCAGCAGGAGGTGGCCGCGATGCCTCCGCGATTCGCGACGGACGAGGAGCATTGGAGGCTGCAGCAGCAGCAACACGGCGGTCCTCATGGCCCGAAGCCAGGGACCAGCGCGACGAGTCGGGGCTGGATGACGGTGCACAAGGCGGCGTGGGTCAACCGAACCACCGAGTCCGGTCTGCCTTTCGACGTGATTCACTACACCGAGGATGTCCCGGTGATGGCCCCGCTTGGCGGATGGAGTGGCGGCGGGGTCAGCGCGACTCACGCATCCACCTCGGCACCATCTGGCATCCACGTGACATCTCCAACGCCGGTGATAATGGACAAGGACATCGTGCGTCGCGTGGAGCGGTACATCGAGGTCAAGACCACCCGGTCATCAGATCGCCGCGATTTTGAAATGTCCATTCCGGAAATCATTTGCGCAGCGCAACATCCGAAAGAATATCGGGTCGCCCGGGTCACCATGAGGAACCAACTGGTGCTCCGCATGCCGCGGCAGCTCAAGGAGGCGACCGATGCGACGCGGTTCCAAGGCGGCGTGGCCGAGGCGATTAACGATCTAGTCGCCACACCCCAGGGCATTTCGGCGCTGCGCGAACTCGTCTCCAAAGTGGAGTGGATCGACGGGGTGGTCGGCATGCACGACGGTTCTGGAACCCGCGGCGGCGGTCGCAGCCAACTGCAGCTTTCGGGCGCGATTCGCGCAATGATGTGTTAACCAATGGTTAAAGTTGACGACACACACAACGCTTTGTTTTGGACTCAAAACAGGCAGTTTTGGTCAGAAAATATCTTGCGTGTTGGTCTTCCCCTCTATTTCGGATTCGAGTTAATCGCGAAGACGAAATCAGGCAAAATGATGCTCCCTGGCCGATGAAAAAGACTAAACGCGTTTGTCGATTTTCAGTTTTGGGTTAAAACATAATGGGTTCAGTTTATTGGGTGTTCTTTTTTGCGTAGCGCACGAATACTTGTAAACGTATATGAGTCTTCTGGCGGCGGGCGTCCTGTACACCGCGCAGCGTCGACTCGTGGATGGCAAAGAAGTTGCCTCGCGGGCGGCGGCGCGTGACGCCTTGAACGAGTTCATCGCCACCGCCAAAGAGCTCGTTGGCCTTTCTAATGTCCGTGCGACCGATTCGGCGTCGGCGACATTGAGCAGCACGGGGAACCGTACCGGGGGCGGAGGAGCGGCGGACAATGACAATGAGTCCCGGCAGCCGGTCGTAGAGGCGGACCCGGACGCGAAAACGGTTAACTACTCTCTTCTGAAATCACAGCTGCTGCTCATTACTCGAAGCGCGCTTCCGGCCATATCCATCGAGTCCTTCGGGTCGATGGTATTTGTTCTACTGTTTGCCCTGCGCGCTTGGTTGAATGTCCGCCGGGCGCGGGCGGATGGTATTCTCGTGGAAACAGTGGTGTCCACTGCGACTGCGTTGTCGCTGGCGCAACAAGGAGGGAGTAGTGACCGTCCGCTTGGTGGCCGTCACGGCGGCCGATTCGGCGTCGGTGACGCCTTCCGAACGAGCGTGAATCCACCCTCGTCGTCCGCGACCGGTTCCGTCGTGTTGTGGCATTCCCTTAGCGTAGCGATTCTGCAATATTTGGGTGCCTCGGTGTGGTCGGCCGTCATCGATTCGCTGATCGAGCACGTCCGTCAGTGGCTCATCAGCCGCTACCGTTCCGTATTGACAAAATACTTCCACCGCCGCTTGTTTCATTCGTTGGCGTTTTTTCGCGCAGCGCAGCTTTCGCCGGATGAAAATTTAGGCACGGCGCTGACCGTCTATTGTGGTGAGTTCGCGGAGCATTGGGCGGAGTTGCCCTTCTACTTCGTGCTGCCCTTGTTCGAAATGGTCGCCACCGTCGGCTACTTCCATGCCATGTATGGCAAGACGCGCACTGGCTTCGTCGTCGCGGTCGCCATCGCCAGTTTGGTGCTCATCCGACGGCTGTCGCCGCGCTTTGGGTTAATCCACGCTCAGCGGTTGGCGGCGGAAGCATCCTTCCGCGAGGCGCATCAGTTCTTCCGCGATCGCAACGAGCCGTTGGCCCTCACCAACGGATTTGAGTATCAGCGCCGTCATGCGAATTGGCTCTTTGGCAAAGTGGAAAACACACTGAATCGATTCGCGGCCGCCACGGGGTTGCTCGAACTGCTGCGAAAGCTCGTTGGCTTCGCGGTTTGGGATGTGCTGGCGTTGGTGCTTTGCCTCTTAGGTGTCATCAGGGGCGAGGCGCCGCAGAAGGCGATTAAAGAGCTACAAGTTCAGCGGTCGTTGATCAAATCGTTCCACAGCGCGTGTGAAGCGTTGGTGACGAATGTCCGAGAGGCGTCGCACCTCAGCGAGTTTGCGGAAAAATTGTCGGACTTATGTCAGCTCTGCGATGCCTCAGATGCTGCGGAAAAGGCCGTGGCGGGGTGTCGTGCTGTCGTCGATGTGGATGGGTTAGACGGCGACGCCTCTGTGTTAGTCAAAATCGACGTGTGCGCGATTGTCACGCCGGCGCAGGTGATGCTGGTCGGGAGGTTTGGCGACTCCCGGAAGGCCACAGAGGGGGTGCGGCCGCTTTGCATCCGCGCCGGTCAGGGGATCATCGTAATCGGACCCAACGGAAGCGGCAAATCGTCGCTGTTTCGACTGCTTACCGGCGTGTGGCCCGCGAGGCCGCCTCAGGCAACGGTGCTCGCAGCTTCTAATCATCAACACGACGCCGACTCACGCGCCACGACGGCGTCGGCCGCTGTCCCCGCTCCATTCTACTTCGCCGAGGAGGTGTCTGGGCTCCCTTCCGAGCCTCTCATCAAAGTGTCACGCGACGTCGAAATATTCATGCTGCCACAAGCGGGACTTCTCATTCCTGGTGCCACGCTCTACGAGCAGCTTCTGTTTCCCGATTGCTCACTCGTCAACGACGCTGACGCCGTTAGTACGGCCGACACCGTGGCCGCCGGGCTGCGCCGGTCGTTCTCGCTCGCCCCGAGTTTCATGGCATTATCGACAAAGGACAAAGACATCGACGAAGAAACACAGCGATCCACTCCTCGCACACCCAGCGCCCTAGATGCGCAGCAAGTGCTTTGGTCGCTCGAACAAGCATGTGCCATTGGCATCTTGGACTTGCTGCTGAACCGGCATTCTGACGCGACGTGCACATCGTCAACGCCCGCCGCGGCCACGAGCCAGTCCCCCCTCCCAGAGGGGGTCGCGTTTCATGGCGACAGTGGAGGATCGACGGAGTCTCATGGCAGCTCCACGACGATGATGATGATTCGCTCGCCTTCTGGCGTCCTTCCCGAGGAATTGTCCGCTGCGTCCCGGGAAGACTATCAAACGGCACTCCCTGCGCTACTGAACATTCGCTACCCCTGGGATTCCTTGAGTGGTGGGCAGCAGCAGAAGTTGGCGCTCGCACGGCTATTCTTTCACATTCATCGCGCCGTGTTTCAGCGGGGCCATCGTGTGCTTGCCTTGCTCGACGAATCCACGTCTCAGATCGATGCCAGATCCGAACACCGCATTTATAAGAACATCACCGCCGTATGTTTACCGACGACTGTCGCGACTTCGGCTTCTGATTCTTCGTCATCTTCGTGGTCGGGGATGGGTCCTCCTCACCCCTCCCCGCCACCCGCGTCGCTATCTCCACGTGACGGTGAAGTAGGAAGCAGCAACGGCCCCCACCGTGTTTTGTTCGCTCCAGGTGCGTCCGCTCGCGACGACGGCAAATCCGGCGATCGTCATCATCAACACATCTCTGCTGTGACGGTCGTGACCATCTCGCACAACTGGAGGCGGCTTGCGCGCTTCCACACCACGGTGCTTGCCTTTGACGGGGCGGAACATGTCGACGTGAGGGACGTTTCAGACGGTGCCGAATGGACCCACCAGGAACAAGAATAGCAGTAAGCTGCTGAGGCTTGACGTTGTCCCAGGTCCCATGAGGGAAAAAAACGTGTTCGCGGCGGTCGCAAATGCTTCCACGCTCACTAAACTGACATCGCAAAGAACCTTCTTATTGCGTACGATTTTGCGCTTTTTTTGCACTGAAAAGCTTCAGATATTTGTTTCAACCCCAATATCGAAATAGGTGTCTTCGAAAAAATGTCGAAGGCGCAAACGGCAACCTCCGCGCCTCCTGGCGCCAAAGCCAGCACGTACTCCTTTCAGCAACCGCCAAAGCCAGTCGGCAACGACGGCAAGTACCGTGACCCATTCGCCGCGCAGAAATCAGATGCCAATGGAAAACAGCAAGGGAATCTGATGTCAGACCGCCGCGTGGTGCGCGGTAACACATACGCTGCGCAGGTGCTGCCGCTCTCCGCGCAAGCTGAACTTCAACGAGCGGAGCAGCAAGCCGCCTCCGAGCGGAAGCGCCAGCTTCAGGCCTCCAAAAAGCCGTCATCCGCGGATGCCGGTGCGTTGACGCAAAAGAGATCGGCCACGCCGGAACCCGTGGATGGTCGCAAGCACATGGACATGCAGACGGAGCAGTTCCTGGAGGAGCTCAAGGACAAGGCGGACGAAGTGACTCAGGAAACACAGACGGACCCGATGCTCGACCGACCACCTACGCCGAAATATGTGCCGTTCAAAACCGGCCGCGATCAAGAAACCCAAATCCAAGAAGGCGAGCTCTTCATCTTTGACGCCGAAGTGGATCCCATCTTAGATGTGCTGGTGGGAAAAACGCTCGAGCAGGCCATGCTCGAGGTAATGCAGGAGGAGGAGGTCGAGGCGATGAGGCGGCAGCAAGTAGACTTTGAACAGCGGCGCAAGGAAGAAGTGCTGGAAATGCAGCGCCTCGAAGCCGCCGAGAAGCGAAAATTCGAGGAGAAGGAGCGGCGAAAGAAGCAAGAGGTGGCTCGCATCCGCCGCGAGCGCGAAACGCGCGAGAAGCTGTGCGCGCGCATGTTTGCCAAATCGTACCTTTCGAATTTGGAAAACCGCGTCTTCGCCCGGCTCGAGGATGAAGGCTGGTTCTTCGATGCGGTGGAGCGCGAAGTCGAGTTGGACTTCCTGCCGTGGGTGCTGGATCAAATGGATAAGGAGCTGGACAAGCACCGCCGCGCCCGCCGCGTCACGGACGAGCTCATCCGCGCCGCGATTGAGCAGGCTTGATTGATATACCGATCAATCACCGTTTCGTTCCCGGGTACCATGTTCCACAGTGTGTCGCTGTCGGCCCCCACCATTCCCACACAGAATCATATGTACGTAGTCTCGCCCTCTCCCTCTCCGCGCACCAGCCAGGGAAGGTTTGAAAGTTTTACAAAGCGAACAGAGATACTTCGTCTTTCGCGATGTGCCCAGAAAAAACCCTACCTTCCTTTGCCACTTTGTGCACCGGTGGAGATTTGTTTCTGTATGTCGTTCTTCATCCGTCCATCCCGGCCTCCTCCAATGTGAAGCACACAGAGAAATTCGCAATGGAATTTCCGGGCGTGAGAAGGCACGCAGATGCCATCCTTGCCGTCTATGTGTTACACACGCACGACGCACATGAACACAGGACAGTGTGGTTTTCGGAAACCGTTTTTTCCCTCTCTTTCCTCCTCTCGCATTTCTGATTTCTGATACCCTACCGTTCGTGTGTGGGAATAGTTCCTCTCTCTCTCTCTCTCTCTCTCTCTCTCTCTCTCTCTCTCTGCTCGAACGATAGCCAACATGGCCGAGTACGAAGACGATGACGATCACCAATACGCGGACGGGAACCAAGGGGACGACCAGGGCTCCGGCGTGGACTCGTCTGCCTTCGGGGAAGCGGCGCTGACCGAACGGCCCAAGTACGAGCTGATCACCCACTTCCATGACTTGGACCCTACCCAAGACATTACCCACGTCGCCGTGCAGAACGACGTGATGGCCCTCATCGGAGGCACACAGGTCATCGTCCGCGATATGAGCAGCGCCGATGAGCCCTATCGCACGACGCTGCCGTCCCCTGGCGTAAAAGTGTTTATTGATTCGAGTGGACTGCACGTCTTCGCGTCCACGCAAGGGAATGATTTATTTTACATCAACCCGCGGTTGAAAGTCAAACAGCGCATCACCATTGCGGCGCCACCCGCGACGGGTGCGGCCGCCGTGGCAGGAGGGCTGCTGCCCATCAACGTGGGTCCGTTGGGACTCAACCCGTCGAGTTCCACTACGTTCAGCGGCTCGGTGACGTGCATTGGCTGGGATCGCGATCACGTGGCGGAAAACACGACAGGCAACCTGCTGCTTGGCACCAAAGCCGGACAACTCCTGGAAGCGAGGGTGGACATTGACGCGCGCGGCCAAGTGGGAACGCAATGCACGGTGCTCACCGAGTTAAACGCCGGTCTGAGCGTCGAGCTGACTGCCATCGAGTTGGAGCGCATCCGCGTCCCCATGAACGCCATTGTGGCGATTGTTTGTTCCACGTCGAGTATGTTTCGATTCGTGGGGGCAACGTTCCGAGCCATGTTTGACCCTATCGCAAAGCAGGGCCTGACGCCGAGCCCTTACGCGCAGTATCCACAGTCTCAGGCAGCAGACGCCAACATGCGCGGATCGCTCACGGTTTACCGGCCCACCCCGTCGTGTCCCGCCCAGAGCTACTTGTGGGCACACACTCTCGGCCTTCGGCATGGCCTCTTCGAAAAGGCAGATGGCGCGTTGTCTTCCACACGCTCGGGCTCGGACGGCTTTGACGCTTGCGATGCAGACGACGACCAGCCGTCAACCGCGACGGCGTCACGCTTCCGTACCGGCACGGTCTTGTCACCCGCGCTTCAGAACGACGTTCTCACATCGCTTTTTTCCAATGAACAGCGAATCTTGATGAGCAGGAAAGCGACCGCGACGGGCCTCGGTGCCTCCTCGTCCAACGCCGCGGCGTCCTCGGGTTCCGGAGGGGGCGCGGCGGCCGCTGCAACCGCGGCACAGATTGCGCAATACCCTTTCGATCGGCCTCCGATTGACGCCACGCTGACCGCGTTTCATATGATTTGCATTTGGGACGATCGCATCATCGTGTTAGGTCATCCTGCGGGGATGCAGTGGATGCCTAAGGCGGCAGCAGGGTCCGGAGGGACGGTCCGCGGCTTAGATGCCGTGATTTCCACCTCGGCGACAGGAACCGCTGCCGGTGGGGGGAGCAATGCGGGAGGAGCGGCGGCAGCGTCCGCTGAAGTGCGCGATATCGACCTCATCGACCGAGTTCGATTCGATCCGTTCAAGGGGCGTCGCATTGGCCGGCTTCGTGGCTTGGTCCGCGACATCAACCGCCGACATGTGTTCGTCTACAACGATCGCAATATCTGGCAAATTGACATCTCTGGCGAACACAAAGGCCAATGGCGGTTGTTCTTGACCGAGGCAAGCTTTAACGACACCGTTCCGAATGAAATTCGGGCGCGATATTTCAAAGCGGCGTTGGCGCTGGCGGGTCGGCATAAGCGCGTGCGCGACGCGGTGACTTACGCGATGGGAAAGTTCTACCTGCGACAAATGGACAATGTCGATTTTGCAACAACCGTGTTTTCGCGGTGCCGATTATTCGAGAACGTCTACTTGATGTTGTTGGATTACGACCGCGCGAAGAGCGGATCCGGCAAGCGCACTGCATTGGCGCTCTTCGTGGAGAAGCGCCTGACCTACCTCCTGCGGGTCGGTGGGCGTTCCGCCGCGGTCGTCGCCGGAAGCAGACAATTGCAACCGCCTGCGGCCATCCAGAATGCCAAAGCGAAAGGAGCCTCTCCAACGCAGCTCGCCTGCCTCGTTGCACTATTCATTGAACTCAAACTGGGCTCGTTGTCGGCGGATCTCCGCGACGAAATCGCGCGGTTGAATTCGACGTTGCAGAACCAAACCCGCAGCGCGGCGGTTAGTCCCCATCTACAGGCGCAGGCTGCAGTGGCGAAGCAGCGGGCAGAAGCCTTTGCGCGAATCCGGGACCCCAAAGAGCGAGAGTTGGCGGTTGCGCTGAAAGGCTTCAGCACGCGCATGCACGACGAGTTCACAGATGCTCCCTACTATCAACTCCTGTCGCGTCTACTCTCCAGCCATGGATGCATCAACACGATGCTGTCGTTCGCGGAGGCGATGCAGCGAAACGACTTCGCCATCGCTTACCACCTCAACCGGTCGCAGTTTAAAGATGCCTGTGCCGTTCTCATTTCGAAATGTCGGCCGACGACCTCGGATGGTTACGGCGAGGCCGGCGGGTCGGACGCCGCTCAGCGCGACGGCAATCTTAAGCTGTGGTACAAGTACGCCCCGACTCTGATTCAACGCTGCCCGAATCAACTCATCACGGGACTTTTGAAACTCCGAGTGCGAGTGGCCGATGGACTTTTCGACCCCGTGGTCAATCCCGAGCTGCTCATCCCAGCCTTCGTCGGCTATGATCCGGCCATGAACCGCCTGGAGGACAAGGAATTCCAGCTGAAGGGCGACCTCGACGAGCACCTCGTGATCTTCTACCTCCGGGACCTGATTGACTCCTGCGGTTATTCGAACTCCGAGCCCGTGAACCATCTGCTGCTCACTCTCATGTTGGACACCAACGATGACGCACTGGAGGATTTTATCGAACGGTTGGCCTCCCGCCGGCCGGAGTACGCCTTAAGGCAATGCCTCGGTCGCAAGCGGTACCAACTATGCGTTCCGCTGTACCAACGGCTGGGTCTGTTGGAAGATGCAGTCACCATGGCGCTTGACTTCGACATTGACAAAGCGAAGCAAATCGCCGCGGCAGCGGCGGGCGACCCTTCCATTGATCGCAGTACGTTGAAGCGAATTTGGCTACTCGTGGCGAGGCACATCGTGAAGAAGAATGCCAAGGCAGGCCTCAAAGTCATCGACGAATCCAAAGGCGTGCTGAGGCTCGAAGATGTCATTGGCAACTTGGACAAGAATGACACATGGGTGATCAGTGAGTTCAAGGAGGCCATTTGCGCCTCACTTGACGCCCATGCGGAAACGATTCAAACCCTTAAACGTGAAATGGCCGAAGCGCAAGAAACCGCGAAGCTCATCAAGGAGCAGGAGCGCGCGATGCAGTACCAGTACGGCTATGTCACCACGACACAAAAGTGCCCGCTCTGCCCAGCTCCGATTTTGCGTGGAAGAGACAGTGCAGGGTTCGTGGTCTATCCTGCGTGCCGCCACGCGTTCCATGACCACTGCTTAGCGGAGCTGGTGCGTTCACAAACGGATAAGCGCAAGCGGGATATTTCAACCGCGCTTGGTTTGCCGCCACCTGGCCACCCGACCTACCACGAGGAGGATGTCTACGACGCGGAGTGTCCTGTGTGTGGGGAACTCACGATTCTTCAAACGGGCGACCCATTCGTCATTGACGGCGACAGTTGGAAATTTCGTCGGTCGGGGACAAATTGACACCCAAAAAAAAACCACCGAACCGACGGCGCATTGAACGCAGCAGCGGCAGGGGCGTCTCGGGGATATACATTTGTGGTGACGGCATTTGTGGTGTCAACGCAAACACATATCGGGGGGCACGTGTGTTGTGTGTGAACGAGAGAGAATTGTTTCGTGGCGTGTTTTTTGATTTATGAGTTGAGGAGCCGAAGCGATTTTGGCCCGACACAATTCGCGGGATGCGCATTGCTTTCCTCCCGGCATCCTTGGCAGCTTTTGAGAATCTCCTCTGGAAAAATGTTTCCCGGAGCGCCGCCTCCGCCGTTTACTTTGCCGGTCACCATCTTTTGCTCAGGGTGACTCTCCTGTCTTGGCAGACATTGTCGCGGTTTTGGCTGTCACCGTCCAGGGGAGAGAGGGACGACCCGCAATCCGCGATCGCGTCGCGGCGTCCGAGATGCGACGCGATCGTCCCGGGATAGCACAGAGGGGCGACCCGCAATCCGCGATGGCGTCGCGGCGTTCGAGATGCGGCTGTTAGCGTTCAAAGGGGAGGGGAAGTGCAGTACCGCGCGACCCGGTTCGGCCGATCCCGCCTCCGCGAGGATGGATGCAGCGTCGGGGTTCAGCGAACGACTCCCGTCGCAGCGTGTCGAGAAGCTGAACGAGTCGGGCTGAAATGATGTTTCATGTATGGGTCGACTGACTTTCACCTCGATGCCCTCGAGTTGGCACACGCTTGTGCAGGTGAACGCATTGTGCATACCCCACACGCTGTTGTTGCTTACATAACCAGCAGACGTCTCCTTCATCAGAGACCGTGCGGTATCTCTCCCCTTTCCACTTGAAGAGCGCCGCGCCAAATCCGACGATGGCCACGAAGAGTGGCAGCAAGGACGACGACGCCAGCGTTGGCGACTTGTCGCCCCTACCTCCGGCGGGGGCTCCGAGCTTTTCCAGTCGATTTCTGTTGCCGGAGTGCGACTGGGCCCTCATCAAGTCGTACTGCCCGGATCCCCGACAACCGTGGCTGGCCATCCCTGTGAACCGAGACGCCCTCGGCTACACGGATTCTCGCGTCGACGACGAATTCTATCGATTTACCTTTCGTGAGACGGCGGCCGTTTGCATCGCGGTCATCTATTTGATCGGGGGCACCATCTACGCCGCCGACGTGTTCAACATTGTGTACATTACCTATCCTTGGGCGTACGCCCTCCGCATTCCAGTGCTGATATTCGCCTTCGTCATCCCGGTCGATTTGTTTTGTCACTTCAAAGGCCGTTTGACCACGGAAGCGGCGAAATTGAGGGCCGTGCTGTCCATCGTCACGGTGACGTCGATGGCCGTCCAATCGTCGATCGAGATGGCGGCAACCTATGGATCGTGCGACAAGGCGCTGGACATGTTTAAGATCCTGTTCGGCCGGCAAGTCACCGTTGACGCCCGTCGCCATTGCGTCGACATTATCAACCCATACACGATGGTGTGCATCGTGGTGGCCAGCAGCCTCTGTCGCATGCGATTCTGGGTTCACGGGGTCGTTTGCCTCGCGGCGGTGGTTCTCTACTTTGTCGGCTTCGCGTGGTGGCCGACGGCCGACACGCCTATGCGGTGGCGAGCGAACATAGTGGCGCCGCTACTCGTTTGGGTCGGTGGCTTGGTGGCGGCGCTGTCCATTTCCTATACTCAAGAGCAATCTCGCCGTGCCACGTTCGAGCAATCGCTCGCCCTGGAAAAGTCCAGCCGCCTGTCGGCCAAACGCCGGGACGAAGTGGACAACTTGCTGTCTGCCATGGTGCCAGAATCCGTGCTTCTGAAAGTCATGGCCAAGGAACCTACGTACTCATCGACGCCGAGCGCCACGGTTCTTTTCAGCGACATGGTCATGTTCACAGCCTGGTCGTCCACCCGCACGGCGCAGCAAGTTGTGGCGATGCTGAATTGCATTGTGCCGGCGCTCGATTTGGTCGCCGTCGATATGGGTGTCGAGAAGGTCAAGACAATTGGTGACGCGTACTGGGCCGTTTGTGGTCTCCCAGATGAGGTGCCGGACCACGCCGACCGGGTCTGTCGATTTGCGCGCGCTATGCTCGACGTCATCGCGGAGGAGAATCGGCTCCACACCGACTGGAACGTCATCAAGCTGCGGATTGGCGTTCATTCGGGCCCACTTCAGGGGGCGGTTCTCGGCAGCCGCGCCATCGCCTACGAAGTATTTGGCGAAACCAGTCACCTTGCCGAAGAAGTGGAAAAGGCTGGCTTCCCTATGCGGGTGTGCTGCTCCGCGCAGACAAAGACCCTGCTTGAATCTGAAACGTGCCATAGTGACGAAGCATGCCGCACCTTTGACTTCGACGGGCATCACATCGACATGTTTTTCGTCGATAACGGATTGCATGCGGCCGACAATTTCGCCACCTCGCGCATCAGGCCTCATGTTCCCCGATCGAACCCTGGCAGCCCAGCTCACCGTCGCCGTGAAAGCGGCACGACGCCAACGCTGATGGTTTCGTCAATCCATTCGAACGGCGACGGAGATTCGCGAACGTCCTCGCTGAGTCGCAACGGCGCGATGCAGATCCTGTCCCGAAGTCAGACGGCCCCGACGCCCGTGGACGCACGGTATTCCTCGCGTGGCTCCTCCGTCGGCGTGTCTGGCCGCGCCGCCGTGACGGAAGCGGCCAAAGCTGCCAGGAAAAAGTTCTTGGCAGAAATGACAAAGCGCATGCGCGAAAAGCAACAGCAACAAGCGTCTGTTTGCAACTTGGATGAATCCACGACAATCGATGGTTTAGAACACATTACGCAATTGTACAGCCGTCGCCGATGGAACTGGGTCTTTATGGACTTTGCACAACCAGTCGCGGAGGAGGAGTTCCGCGCGTGGGTTGGACCCGTGCACCATCACGTACACCTCGCCGCGCGCGCCAGCGCTCTGGCAGTCGTGTTGCTGGTCTTCATCGCCATTCTAATCGAAGGCACTCAGCCACTCTCTGGTATTCCTTGGTGGTGCTGGTCACTACTCGCGTTGGCGCTCGTCTGCTGCGTCGCCTCGCTCGCCTTAGCGCGGAGGTCGATCCTTCCTCTCGTCGACACCATTCTTAGCTTCGCCACGGGTGTGGCGATGATCGTCGCGTGTGGCCTTCTCCCGTACTCCGTACTGGGCAACGACGTGACCTACCTGCATGCTCTTTTCAGCTTTTTGTGCATGATCGGCACGGTCGAAATTTCGTGGTTCACGCGTGTGGTCACGTGCATGATTGGCTTCACGGTGCCGTGCATGGTATTGTTACGAAACTCGATCTATTTGTTCAACGACTTCGCGTTCCTCTTGTTCTCGCACGTCTTCGAGATGGTGATGGTGGTTTTAGCCGAGCGAGGGTTGCGACAGCAATTCTTAGAGGAGCAAATCGCTCTGTTTTACAGTCGCGAGAGGGAACGGATGGCGATGCAGCAGCGGGTTCTGCTCGAAACAGTCGTTCCTGCTCACATCATCGACGACCTGATGACGTGGATGTCAAACGGTCTTGACCCTTCGACGTCCATTGCTCGCGTCCTCCCCGAAATTGTGATTGCCTTTGTAAAATTGAGCCATAAAGGCAGTCGGACCAGTGCCCACCTTCCTGGTGGGTCTGTGAATCACCACGATCACCCACCTCCACATCACAGTATCCTCGACACGATCGCGGCAGCACCGCAGACCGTTCCTCCGTCGCAGGGAGCGACCGGTGTGTCGCTCTTCGCGCCGCAACCACTTTTTGACGTCAACGCTGACGACGAAGGGAATGCCGAGGCTGCTGCTGCTGCCGATGGCACTTGGATCATCGGCGCGCACGGCGCCATCGACTCCTATCTCGAACGTTTTCCAAGTGTCAGCAAGATTAAAACCGTGGGCGACATCGTCATGATTGCGGGTCCACTAGTGGCATCGATCCCGCTCGCTCGCGCGGTCGATGACATGATGGGTGCGGTGTCGTGGATGCGTTGTTCGCCGTCTGTCGACATTCAGGCAGGCATCCACGTCGGCGAAGCCGTGGCGGCCGTTCTCGGCACGACGCGACTCGCCTTCGACGTATTCGGTGACGTCGTCAATACGGCGTCACGCGTCATGTCGGGTGCGCAACTTGGGGATGTGGCCATCTCCGCGGAAGCCATGACCGTCATCGACAATGCACGACGACATGCGGCGTCGACGACTACCTTGCTGCCTTCTGAGCACGCTGCCAGAAGTGTCCTCACGTTACGGTACTGTGGCGCGACTCAAATGTCCTTCGGACCCCCCGAAAATCGGGTCGCTAAGGGCAAGGCGGGTGGTTTGACCGTCTACGTCATTCAGTCGTTCCCCATCATCGACCTGTCTCCTTCGCCACCCGAGCGTTCCTTCGGCCAGTAATCCGCCCGTCTCTTTATCCACACGCCCATCTCTCACAATAGTTCGACCCCTCCGAAAACTCCCCAACTTTCCCCCGAGATGTTCATCAGTGGCACGAACGGCCCATGCGCGAATCATCGCTTTGTCACCGCTTGCCGACACAATCGGAAACCAGCGAACGAATACGGTGAAATGGTGATAGATGTGTCGGCTTTTTTGTCACTCTGCTCTACCCAGGACGGAAATGCACAATATGATGTGTCGATGATTCCTCTCGCCCCAAACCAAAGCGGCGGAAAAACTGCGGTTCCTACAATGGATGCACACACGTTGTCTTGGCGTGCAGTCCCCTTACCTTCTTTCAAAGAAGGCTTCCTTGTCAGTCGGTAATCCTTCGTGCTCTCTGAGTGTGCCGCAACGATGGCGGTCCACGAGCGAAGCGTCCTTTCTCGTCCTTGTTTTGATTCGGAACGGGAGGGATCGTTGTCCAGCGTGCTCGATGCACTCAGAACGGCCATGGCTGAGCGGAGTCCCTTGTTGATTGCGATGCGGCTCAAAGACGCCGTAGTGCTGCACGAAGGCCTCGCGCTATCGCACCTGGAGAGAAGCAGCCTTCTGGTGCGCGAGAAAGGGCAACCTACCACCTCCGGTCCTTCTTCGTCCCTGCTGGACGGAGCCAGCGCGCTGGGAATCGAAATCGCGAGAGCCAAACGACTGATGGTGCAAATGTCAATGGCAGTCACTCGCGCAGCGTCGCTCATTTGTGATCCCAGTGATCAAGATCGTCAAGGATTTCTCACCGACTTTGGTGACTGTTTGCCGTCTGCAGTGGCGGCGGAGATCCGCATGGCTGTCGATGGTTTCACGCGTCGAGAGTTGTCTGGGTCCGGCGAGCACAGAGACGCTACTCGGATGCATTCGTTGCCCAACAGCGTGGTGTTGTTAACATCCGCCGCCGTCGAGAGTATCTCGCAGGAGGCGCGCGAACGCTGGGAATTGGAAGCCGCAGAGCGCACCTCTCGTCGTAACTTGCTGCAAGCGTTTGTGGATGCGGTTCAGGCGGAAATTGTCCTTGCGTCAAGGGCAGCCTCGTCAACCACTGCCGCGTCGCTGTCGTCGTCGTGGACGCGGTATTCTGAAAAACAAGTGGTCGCTTCTGCAAGCGTCAAGGCGGTGTGCGACCACGAAACGACGTTGCGTCTCAGCATCACACGGCTGGAGGCGCTGGGAGCGGACATGTTGAAGTTCGTTGCCGATGAACTAGCACGTCTGGCCCAACCTCGTTTTGCAGGATCAACATGGACCTCATCATCGTCGTCTTTGTCCCCCACGTCCTCTGTGACCGTGGCTCTTCGCCAGGCGCTCGAGGTGCTACAAGACACCCGCCGATCTGACATCGCGAACGAAGAACGAAAACATTGGAACGATCTCGATTCGGTGTCGAATGACATGAAAGTGCTCGCGGCAGTGTTGACCCGCACGTCGCGGAGAGCAACACAGGACAAGGCGTCGCCGGAACCGTTCGTCTCGGCTGGCGGACGTTCGAAACGAGACGAGTTGGCAGACGTCGTCCGTCGCGGTGGTGTGTTTTCTTCGTCGTCGTCTCCTCCAGCGGTGTCGCCGCCCTGGCGATCACCACTTGAGGGAAAGAATTCGGCCCAAATACTATCGTCATCGGAACATCGACCTCGTCCGGCCGAGGGCGGACTCCTCGTATCGTCCTCGTCGCCAGGGAGGAAGGTTGCGGCGGGTTCCACGCGACCTTCGGCGACCGCGGCATTTCTTCGCAAGGTTGCGGCTGCGTTGGAGGATGCGGACCCAAATGGTTACGTGGGCTTGGTGCCCGATAGACTGTCGCCTGAGGGGGTGCGTGGGAACCCAAGTCCGTGGAAGCAAGCTGTCGGCGTCGCTCATCGACGGCTTAGTCCGCCGCAAGCGACAGATTCCCGCGTACCAAATCACGGCATTGATTATCGTGTTGTTTGCATGGAGCCGTCGGCAACAACATTGCCGCGGGCGTCGGCAACGGGACTCGCAGCGGCGAATACGTCGCCGCGAATCGCAACCGAAGAAGTACTCGAGCGGCGACGGATTGGATCCCCGCTAGGCCTCGCGGACCTCACCTCATCGGTGATGTCCCTCGTAGTGCCCGACGGTCTGTCATCGCCATCGACCGCAGGACTGGACACGGAGGCCGCCTTTCCTCAGCAAGCCGACGGAGCCGCTGGCGGCTTACGATTATTTGCCGTGGAGCCAGAGGGGACAGCGGCCGCCACCTCCTCCCCCAGTCCTTTGGAGCGCATTCTGATGCGCGCAGATTAGCAGCTCGCGAGTGCATGGATCGGAGCACTGGCTGGTTTCATCATGTAATCATGCGCACGCAATTTCGCCTACTGTGTGTTGGATGACATCTCTCTTTTTTTTTGGTGGACCCTGCGTCACCAAACCAACGGTCATTCTTTTGCTTGTATGGCGGCCACGGACGCGGTCACGCTCGACGCGATCGACCGTCAGCTACTTGGGAACTTCGACGTGCGAGGGAAGCTTGGCGAAGGATCTTACGGAGTCGTGTTTCGCGCCGTCATTAGCAGCAGCGGCGCTGAAGTCGCCATCAAAAAGCTACGGATGGATGGCTTGTCGGAGGGTGTCCCGGCGACGTGCATTCGCGAGGTCACGTTACTCCAGGAACTCCACCACAAGTACATTGTCCGGCTGCTGGACGTCATCGCCACCAAGCGACGCATTTACTTGGTCTTCGAGTTGCTCGCGGAGGACCTCCGAGCGCTTATTCAGCGAAGCGTCAAGTCTACCGGAAAGGGGCTGCCTTTGTCTCAGATTCAACTGTTCTCGTTTCAAGTGCTAGTGGCTCTCTGGTATTGCCACGAAAATCGCGTGCTGCATCGGGACCTCAAACCTGGGAATATTCTCGTCAATGGTGATGGCACGCAAGTAAAGTTGGCTGATTTTGGTCTGGCGCGCGCGTTCGAGCTACCCTTGTGCACTTATACGCACGAGGTCATCACGTTGTGGTACCGGGCACCGGAAATTCTGCTGGGTGAAAAGCACTACACCCCTGCTGTGGACGTGTGGTCCGTCGGGTGCATCGTAATCGAAATGGCGGTTGGAAAATCTCCCTTCCGCGGCGACTCAGAAGCCACTCAGCTGCAGAAAATATTCAGTGTGCTTGGTACGCCCAACGAATTGACCTGGCCAGGCGTGACGCAACTGAAACGGTTTACCAACTTTACCGTTTCCAACTCGGTACCGATGATGAGTTTGTGCCCGATGCTCGGACCGGATGGCTGTGACTTCGTATCCAGGGCGCTAATGTGCGACCCGAAGCAGCGAGCGACGGTGGACGACTTACTGGCGCACCCTTTTCTTGCCGCTTACGCCACTGTCGGCGAGGCGGCGGCCGGAGCTGGGCACAGGAGGGAGGCCTCGTAGGTGTTTCGTTCTCCATCACTCTCTCGCCACAATTGTCGCTTGAGAAAGATTCGCTTTCTTCGTTGGATCTTTCGCACTCGTGGCTCATTTCCCCCTCCGTCGCGTCATGAAAAGGTCGCATCAGTTTTGATGGCCGAACTTTTCGGCGGCAACGTAGCGGTCGGCTACGGCGACACCGGTTCGCATCACTCGCCGTCGCCAGCGTCGCCCCAGTCGTTATTGCAGCCGCACGCATCCCCGGTGAAGCGCGTGGTCATCGTCATCATCGCCATGACGACATTTATGGTGGTAGTGGGCCAGGGTGGCGCGGACGACCCTCCCGCTGCCGATGCCGGGGGCGGTGCCGTGATCGAGCCACGGACGCGGTCTGTAATTGTCGCCTTGATGACGGACGCGACGCCCGAAGAGGGATTGGGCAAAGCCACATCCCGGCCCAGATTGCCGTCGTCCTCGGCCGAAAAAATCGCTGACGGTATCGCACTGGGATCGTCTTCCGACTTGATGGTGACGAGACTGACGCCGCCGCGGAGCGAAGTTGATCTTCCTACGACGCTGGGTGTCGTCTCTCGGACGGCGAAGTGGTACGCCACGCTTTGCGACGCGGAAGGTGCCGCCGAACCATCCGCTCGTTTGAACCTAGCCGCCATCCGCTCAGCGGTCGCGAACGACACGTTGGATCCATATCCCGTGCAGCACATTAGGCGGTACTTGGACGACCTCGTAGCCTGGCTTGCCGTCGTTAACGGGGAAAATAACCATCAGCCTGCGCCGCTCAGTTCATTCGTCGGGCATTGCCTATCGCGGATCATGGAGCCGCTACGCCACGACGCAGCAGCAGCAGCAGCTGACCGCCACCACGGCGGCTCACGAAAAAACGTCGTCGACACCTCCGTTGATGCAGGCGCCGTTCCGGCGTGGACGCCCGTGTCGCAGCGCAAGTACCGCATCTTCTTCGACCTAGGAAGCCGCGCCTTGGATCAAACAAATGGCTTTCTTTCGCGTTACCCCGAGGCCTCCACGTTCGACATTTTTTGTATTGAAGCGAATCCCAGCTTCAACAAGCTGTATACTGACTTTCAGCGCAACCACCCACGCGTGAACCACCTCAACGCCGCTGCGGGGACGCAGTCGGGGGTCATGTCGCTCTCCCACGCTGGCGTCGGCTCGAGCGTCATCGACGCTCCCAAAGCAGCGGCGGGCCAACCACCTTCGAAAGGTGTGGCGGAAGGGCAGCGGACAGACGTTCCGGTAATCGGGTTTGCCGATTTCTTGGTTCGCACCGTCGCCGATGTCGTGGCCCGCGCGGAGAAGGGCGTAGGGGGCGTGAAGCATGATGTCCGTGGTGACGATGACCTCCGCCGCCACCTCCATGTGATCGTCAAAATGGACGTCGAAAAGTTTGAGTATGCGATCTTACACCAGCTCGTGCGGACCGGGGCCTTGACCTTGGTATCCGAACTGCTGTTGGAATGCCACTACAACACGAATTTGGCAAAATCGCTTCGAAATGCCTCGATGCACATTGGGAAGGATGATTGCGAAGAGCTGGTCCAATCGTTGCGGCGGGCGTCGGGGTATGTTATGGATGTCGTCCTCTGGAACAACGTCAAGACGGCCCGGCGATCGAATCCGACGTACATCGCGAGCCATGGAGGTTTTTTTCCAACGTAGTTCAGTTGTGCTACTGGCTGGCTCGTGCTTTCTCCTGGTGTGAGTCCCACAGACACACTATGAATATATTATTGTTGAAACTTCGCGTGAACGGCGGTAGCACCACCCCCTGGCGGTAAATCGCATCTGGCATCACGCGGAAAAATGTCGACGCCACGGCGCGGCGGCACGGTGCTCGAGCGAGTGTGCGGCATATGCTTCTGTCCAACGGGCGATGTGGATAATCCCAGGGGTCGCATCAACTCGTGTACGCATCTCTTCTGTGTTCCGTGTCTGGAGGAGTGGGCGAAGGCGACCAACATTTGTCCACAGTGCCGGCAGCGCTTTTCTCGCATCGAGGCCGTCATCTACCGGCCGATGACTGAAAATGCGGATGTTGCTGCCGGAACCACGCCGCGGATGAGAGGTGGGGCAGAGGACATGGACGCCATGCCCAGAGACCGGCCAGCCGTCGACACCAATGCTGCTTCTCGCCCGGGGAAAGCGAAAACGGCAACGAGTCGGATCGCGTCATCGGCCAGAGTAGCTCCAGACCCGTATCTCGGTGACGGTGAAAGTCTCATCGAGACAGGAGAGATCATCAAAGTCCGCAAAAAGAACCAGCGCTTCGAGTACTGGGACACTGACGACGAGGCCGAGGAACAAGCGGTCACTCAGACGTTGGTGCCGGTGTGCCTCGTCTGCGGCCTGTCCGAGCGCATGTCGGAGATGCTGTTGTGCAACGCCCGTCGATGCCACCACGCGTCACATATAGGATGCTTGTCGTCGAAGGCGTTCAACTATTGGAGTTCTCAGCGGCCTTCCTCAACTCCAGAATCGGACGCAGACTTTGAGAGATCGTGGCGGTCGCCAGGAGGCCCTCCTTCCGCATCCGCTCAGGCCACGGCAGCATCCGCATTCTCCCCGTCGTCGCCTAATGCCGCCTCGGTGATCGATCTTCCAATGTGGTACTGCGGGACGTGTTTGTCAGCTCGCGGCGTGGACGTGGAGACGATGGTGTCGCAGTCCGAGGAGTTGTTTCCGGATACATTTGGCACCTCGCAGGATGCTGCCCCGGATTCGACGACGGGCGCTGGCGAACCGCCGATGACGGCCGACCGTTTTCCTGCGGTGGGTGGTCACAGTGGCACTGTGGAGACGGAAGTGCCGCAGCGACGTGGTGGTAGTGGTGTTGCCAGGCCACCGGTCGCCTCGCGCGGCGGGCGAAGTGGTGCCGATTACGTCGGTGCCAGCGGTACCGCCGACGACTGGCGGCAGGCGGCGGGCGCGGATGAAATGGGCCGAGGCGCCGAGGCCCCCGCCACAGGTGCAGTCGCTTTGCGACCTGATTGGAATGTGGAGCCGGAAAGTGTTCTCGCTCGACAAACAACGACGAGTCTCGACGCGTTCCGGGCGAAAAAGGCAGCGTCGCAGCGAACATTGGAATTGAAACGGAAGGCCGCTGCGCCTAAGATGGACGTGCCCTCCCCCAGTCGCGCGTGGCAGCCTGAAGGTCAACATGTCGTGACGGCCGCCGGGCCGTCGTCCAGCAGTCGGTTCCTGGTGGGACGTCACGGCAACCCGAGTTCCTTGGGCGGAGTGAAATCCGCAGTCACGATGTCGACGTCCGCGGCACGTCCTGTTGGGTACTATGACGGCCCCAATGCGAACGCGCTGACGGAAAGCGTGCTGGGCTTGCCCTCGCCGCGGTTGCAAAGCAACACCGAGCAGCGCCACCGACAGCAGCCGCAAACGCCTCGCCGAGTTCTAACGGCTGCGGACATCGAGCTGGAGTGTCGTCGGCGGTACACGGAAGCCTACCAACAACGAATGGCCACCCTTCGTGCGAATGACGGAATTTTAATGGCCAATGCTATTTTGCATGCCGACGATGACCCCCTGCGGCCCGGGACGGTGGCCACCCCTTCGCAGCTGGGCAGTCCAAGTTTGTTCACATCGTCCGCTTCCCCGACGATCATTTCCCGCATACGCCCTCCTGTCAATCGGCAAGTCATTGTTTCGGGAGACGCCAAGGTTTCCGACCGGCTCGCCATCGTTCAACACCACGAGCGCGTGTCAGAATCGGAAGCGGCCGCGCAGCGGGTCGTGCAACGGTACCGTGAACGCGTGGCCGCCGACCAGGCGCGCCGAACCGCACTTCGGCAGCAACGAGTGGACGCTGAACGAACGGCGGCCGTTCTGAAACTAGACGGACTGTTGCAAGCCATTCGATCCAAGGCCGCCGCTGCGGCTGCAAACCGGCATGTGGCCACCTAGCAGTGATTTTTTGCTTTTTCTTTTTTGCCTTAGTGGTTTGTTTCTTCTCGGACAAGGATTACGCCTTTCGAAATACACTTTTCACGTTTGGGGCGTTCCACGCCTCACTCAGGTAGGAATGTCACCTTCACATGGTCGCACTTGCTGTTTTTTTTGCCGACTACCATCGTAACAACAGCGCGACACAGATTCGAACCGCGTAAAAGCCACGCCCGAGTATGAGCGACAAGTATTTGCGTACGGATAAGCAGAACTTGCTGAATGCGCTGGGCACAGAGTTATGCTGGGGATGGAGTCCCGCGGTGGATGTGCTTCAGCTTCTGACGGACTATCAAGCGCAGCGTCAGGAAGTGGAACAGACTGCGTCCTCGGTGCCGCAGGGCGCGTGGTCACGACGTTCGTCGTGGTCTGACCGACGGCACCTCAATATTCTGCTATGTGGAAGCTGCGACGTTCGTCACATCTTGCTCACTTTGTCTCGTGTCGTGCGGCACGTTCGTGAAGATGCCGACAACAAGACCTCGTGCCGGGGCGCGGCTGCGGCGGCGGGTCCCGCCGCATCCGTCTCACCCGTCGCACCCTTATTGCGTTTCTTCATCTACGAACCAAACTTGCGCGTGCATTGCCGGCATTTGTTCTTCTTGCATTTGCTCTGCGACATGATTACCCTCCGGGAGCTCGAGGATCGCATCGAACTGTTTTTGGACCTGTTTGGTAATGTTCGATTGCGCGATGCTTCGGCGAGCTGCTTGAAGGCGACCACACATAGAGTGTTAAAGCTGTTGGAGCGCCACGAAGGCCCGTTGCGAAGCGTCATCCATCCGAGCCGCTCGTTCGACAATATGAAATCGAAGGAGCGTGATTTCATTGAAGAACAACTCCGGCACTGGGTGCGCGATCAGAGTCGCGCGGACGACGTGGCTCAGCAATGGGATCAGCGCGTCCGTCACGACCTGGCGGAGCGCTATGATAGTCGTGTGAATATCGTCGACTGGGATTTCAACTTTGCGGTCTTGGACTACACGCACACCATCAAGTTTCCCGAGTATCGGGAGTGGCGACTCACCGGTCTCGCCTTCGACTACTGCCGAATCAACCCGCGAAAAGGATTTCAGTATGAGCACGCACAGGTCAACAAGTCGCTCTGCCATTTTGATCGCAAAGGCCGCGGTCAGTACGTTGGTGATATTAAGAACGGGCCGTTCTTCAGCTTCGGCGTCGACACGGAGAGTCCCCATCTCGTCAAACGTCAAGTGGATGGTCAAATGATATATGGTAACGGTATGATTGCGATGCACAATACCCGCGCGTGGATCTACGAGCTGTTGACAGGGAAGGTTTGGCCCTTCGCGGACCATAAATTCGCGTGGGATGACGAAAAACATTACAATCCTTTACCAGCGGACGCGCCCCAGGACACGGCCCAGTTCAATCCCACGCTCCCTGCGTGCGAAATGCACTTCGTCGGTTTGGACTTTGAACGCTTTCTCGCGCATTGCGGTCAGGGGTCAGCAGGCGCGGATGCGGGTTCATCATCAACGACCGACGCCGCAACTGCTGCGGTTTCGCCGCCCTTGGACGATTTTGAGCGCATGCTGCAGGAAGTGACTTTGAAATCAACGTCCACAACGGCGCCGGAAGCGTCGTCCGCCACCACATTTGGCACCCGCCGCGGAGAGCGAACATTGTTCGATGTGGCGTTCGTGGGTTGCACCAGCACGCAGTTGATGACCCCGACGTTCTTCGAACACATGTCGCCTGACGGCTTGGTCATCGTCGAGACGATCAAATTCGTTTCCGACGCGTGTGACGAAACGAAGAACCAATTTGTGCAAAAGGCTTTGCAAATGGCGGCGGCTGCCGCGGCACCCACGGAGATTGGTGGTTCAAGCTCCGACGACGAGCCCATTCCACGGCGTGGGTGTGGTGCCTGGCAGCACAATGTGAGGCTGACCGCGTCGCTGCACAAACGCCAGCCTCCGTTGAAGGATGTTGCCGGCCGTCCTACGGAAGCGCAGCAGCGCAGCAAGGATCGTATGGCCATGCCATTTCAGCTGGTCTTTTCACAAGGCCCGTAGCCGGTGTTTGTCTCGCGGGCCTATTCGAGGGGGAATTCGGGCACTTTCATAGCGCTGACCCCTCGTCGGTAGAAACCAATCGAAAGTGATATTTTGCGTCCACCTTTATCGCCTTAATTTCGCACACGATGTGTGGTGCTGTTGTCACACCGCCACCATCACCACCAGATACGTCACTACTCTTTACCGCAACCTCGTCTAAAAAAAAGCACATGTCCGGCGCGGTTCACGATGCCGTTCTTCACGGCCTCGAAGACGAGGAAGACGTGACCGCCACATCGTCTTCACCGCAATTCCGCCGCGACACCTCCACGTCCGATAACGACGAAGACTCCTGGCAGCTCCCCGACGAAGCCGCGGCGACGAGTGGAGGTGTCGGAGGAGGCGGCCTCCCCCCACCGGCACCGTCAGCAGCGGACAACCCACCACCTCCCGTCTCGTCTCACGCCGATACCGTCGATGGCCTTCGCTCCTCTGCCTCGCAGCGCTCGAGTGGTTCCAGTTCCGCGGCATCCCCAAAGCCCATGGCCGTCGTCCCGCGGAGGCAGCCTCCTCATCGCCTCCCAGAGCCGTTTTCAGTCGCCGCACATTTCGCCGACCACCACCGCAACGCGGCGGCAGTCGCCGTTCAATCCAGTCTCGTGTCCCCTAACCGCACCGTCAGTTTTTCAGAGGCGTCCCCCCAGGCAACGCCTGCCGCTTGGGCAAAGGCCATCGCCTCCACATTGGACGAAGCCCTCGGCAGCACGCCTCGAAGCAAGTCCAAAGGGGCACCCTCCACGACCAAAGAGCCATCCAGCCGAGACCCGCTCGCGGCGCGGGATCGCAGCACCCCCAACCCTGCCGCGCTGCAGCCACCTCTGGCGTTCACGGTCTCGTCGCCGTTTCGAACGTCGTCTCGCGAACGCGTCGCTTCTTCTTGCGAAGGGGCGCCGAAGCGCCCAAACCCGTTTCAGGGCGCATCTAGCTCAAGTAAGACATTTTCGTCCTCGCCGTTCGCCGCTCGCAGGCCGCCTCCGGCTGGCGAAGCGCTCTCGCCGCCACCGGCGCCAGGCGTAGCTTCCTCGGCCGCGCAAGCCGATGAAGGCGCAGCGGCGGCCGTATCGAGCCAGGGACCGGAATCAACGACTGGTAAGACCGCCTCCGTTCGCGCACCGCCACCCCCAGCCGCCGCCGTGACGCCGGCTCATCTCCGCTTGTACTTTGAAGGTCGCAGTCGCTTGCTTGCGAGGCAGCAATGGGCCGTGGGCGAGCGAATCAAGGATATTTTGCGGCGAGAAGACATCGCCCAGTGCACGTTTTCTCCGCAGATATCGCCCTATTCTAAGAACATGATACGGCCTCGATCATTGAGTCCTGAAAATCGGGCTTCCACGGAACTGATCCGTCAAAATACGAAACTTGCGGCCGCGCGACAAAGCGCCATTGCAAAGGAGCTTGCCGGCTGTACGTTTCGGCCGTTGACGTTGCGCGCGGCGTCTCTGTCCCCGCTCGTGACCGCCCGTGGCGCGTCGGGCGAGACCGTCCACGACGTGTTACACGGCGATGCGGAACGGCGACGCGAGTGGCGCGAGGAGCATCAGCAGCACGTGAAGGATGAGCTGGAATCCATGATCGAACGCCGCCATCGTGTTGGCGGCGGCGCTCGCGACGATGGTCCGCGAACGTCCGCGGAGATTGCGGACATGGTCGACCGCCTGCATCGTGGTGGCATAGGTGATGACGACGATGACGTGTATCTGAGCGATGTCGACGACGATGGGGACCACGACGGTCGCGAAGGCGGGCGTATGCTACGCGACGAGGAGGATGAGGATGAGGATGACGAGGGCGGGAGCGACAGTGCGGACGCGGAGGCAAAGCTCAATGTTCGCGTCGCTCGCGATCGGCCACGTCACCCCCGGTCCCGACACCGTTCCCGGAGCGCGTCCATCGCCGATCGCCACATCCGAGAGTTTGAAGACGAACGAAACGCGGTGCTCACGTTCCAACCTAGAATGACGGAAATGTCCCGCCGCAAAGCACTCGATCGCATGATCCGACGCGCGGAGCCTCTGGACGTGGTCAATCGGCTCATTCATCGAAAACCCAAAGAAGGCCACGTCGCGCAGGAAATGGCCCACGAGCTCGAAGAACCAGCCGAATTGGTATCGTCATCGAGCCGGCAAATTGTGGGAGCCGCGCGGGAACGCCATGTTCGGCGACTTTTCTCCGCTCTTTTGGCCTCCCACGCAGACCAAATGCGTCGCTTAGACGAAGAGAAACGCGTCGCCGCGGGTCTACCACCTCGGCCGAAAACCACGGCGGCCGGCCTCCGGACCGACGGAACCACTCCTAGCTCGGCCGATGCCAGCGCCGCGCTGCCCGTGAGCAGCATCGCCGAACACGTGTACTATCTGCTCGGTGCCGCCGCGGCCGTCGAAGTCAGTGACATCCTGCTTCGCCTTCCTGGTTCTCAAACCGTTCTCGACGCCGGAGACTTCGTGGCCATCATCCTCGCGGAGTGTGGGCGGCAAGGCCCGCTGCGCTTGCTCAACCTGCCGGTACCGATGGGGGGGGACCGCGCTCCGCAGCTAGCCGGCGACGCCCCGGACGTTGTGCCAGAGCAGCCGCCCACAAAAGAGGACCGCTTGCTGGCTTCCTCGCAGCCGGCGCACCACGTAACGGAAACCGATCTGATTCGGCTGCGAAGAGAGAGGCAATTAGAATTGCAGCTGATGTGGTCTCGAGAAGGCCGAGCGGCGGGAAGTGGGCCGTTCAGCGTCGGCGCGACCGTGGGGGCTTCCCGCCGCCCAGGGCAGTCGGGCACGCCTTCATTGACGGAAGGCCACGCGCGTGCAGTCGTTGAGCGGCTGCTCAATTTCCCATCGCAGATCGCCAAGCATCGCAAGGCGAGCCGCGAGGAAAAGGCAAAAGAGGAGATGAGTGAGTGCACTTTCTGGCCAAAAACGGGTCATCTCGACCGTCGGCGAGTGTTTGACATGCAGGCCGGCGCCTCGCAAGGACACCCGAAAACGTTCGGCAGTCGTTCCTCCGACGTCCACGTGCCGCTCTCAAATGATGCCGTTGCCGCGGGAGTCGTGGGAAGGCATGCCGCCTCATCGTCGCGGCCGCCCCGCTCGAACGCAGCCGAGACGCCCATTCATCCACCGCTGGTTGGAGGTAACAAACCACTACAGCACGCGGCCATTCCGGACGCAGAACAGGCGGCGAATTGGGCCTTCCGTGACCGTCGCGTGGTGGCGCCCCCGCTGGCGCCGCCGTCGCAGCCCATCCCTTCTGGGCTGAGGGGGGGAGTTTTAGCCGGACCGATCACGGTGACCCCAAGGACGCCCCAGCTCACGAGGGCCCACCTGGTCGACCAGCAAACGCAGATCGCAATTCTCGCCGCAGCCACGGCAAAAGGGTCGGAAGATGCGGGTGGCGAGGGCCTCCAGCGAATCCGAGATCTAGGCAAGGCTCTTATGATGCGACAAATTGCGGACGCTGCCGCGGCTAGGCAACAGCACCCTAGATCTCGGTCCACGTAGTGCCCCCCCTCCCCGAACCCGATCAAGGGCGCATTTTGGGTACGTCGTTTTGTTCTTCGTCGTACGTTACGAAGGCCTGTGGTGGAACGCCAAGCGCCACGGATGACTGAATACACATAGACGACGAGCAAAGAAGAGAGGCAACATGTGTGTCGCATCTTGCTCTCTTTTTTTTTGCGCTGTGTTTGTGGGTGTGCCCACAGAGGGGCGTTAGGTGATGGTTATCGGCCGTAAGAACACCACCCGACACGATGGTATTCGTAGCATTCGCTGATGGTGGAATGCTTCGGTTTGTTTTCCGTTTCAGTGTGAGAAACGAGCACACACGCGCACCGTTAAGCCTACCGTGTCCGTGGGAAAGGGACAGCTGTTCGCATGAATCGGCCATCCTCGGCCGCTCCGGTACCGCGACCGCCGGCGCCCTCCGCGGTGAGACCGTCGTCTTCGGCGTCGCGTCCGGGAACGGCCGGCGCCCCGACGAGGACAAGAAGTTCGGCTGGCTCAGCCGTGTCGGCAGAAGGGGGGTTGATGGCCTCGCCCTCGTCTTCGCCAACTCGGCCTGGCTCCTCACCTGCGTCGGTGCGCGATGCTCGGAAAGTCACTCGCACGTACACAAACGCGATTGCGACGTTAAAGCGGGCGCTTCACGACACGCAGTCGAGCGGCCCGGATGGAACAGACGCCGAGGTGATTGAAGAGCGGCGTCGGGAAACAGAAGCGCTGCTACATGCGGCTGAGGAGCGCTACATCCACGCGACGCATAACGTGACCCAAATCAGAAACGAAATCTGGTTCCAAGCGCTGGATCAACAAGAAAACAAGGAAGCGCAGACACTGAAGAAGGTGCTCGACCGACAACAGAAGTCGGATGCCACGAGGCAAATGTATGAAGACGAACGTCGTGAGGCGCTCGAAAACGCGTCGAAGGCGACCGACGACAAGATTCGTGCCGCTTTTTTACACCTGGCGCACCGTTTCGAGGAAAAAATGCGCCTTGGTGATGAAGAGTTGAAGTATCAGCAAGAAAAACTGCGACAACTCGCCGCTCGCCAGGAGCGCGAGCTTCAAGTGCGCCGGCGACGCGCGGAAGAGCAAGCGCAGCACGCGGCCCTGTTATTGCAGCGTAAAACGGACGCGCAGCGGCGACATCAGGAAGAAATGGAGCGGCTCAGTCGTGAACATGACGAAAAGATGGCTCAAGTTGCGGAAGCGAAAGCCGCGCGATTGGCGGAACGGCAGAAAAAAGCCGACGAGCACCGTGAAGTGGCGATGCGCAGCGGCTTCGTCAATCGCGTGCGGGTCACCATTGGTCGGCAGTTTCAAGTGGATATGGTCGTCCAGCAAATGGACCATGAGGCGCGTTTGGCGGAGAATGCCGCCGCGGAGGCGAAGCGGCAGAAAATCATTCAAGCCAACCGCGAGTTTGATGAGGATCTCCATGAGCGAAAATTAGTGCGCCTTGACGACATCGAGACCAGGCATCAAGAAGCCATGAACCGCTTGTTCGACGAGCGAGAAAAGAAGCGACTGGAGCTCGCGGCCTATCTGCGCGAAAAGCAACGTCATGTGGAGGAGCAGCGTCGCCGGCGGCAGGAAGAGCTGCGGGAAAATGGGCATCGTTTGGACGAAACAATTCAGCACCACATGGAGGCACACCGAAAGATTTTACGCGACCGTGAGGCAAGCCTTGCTGCGAAGAATTTGAAAAAGTGGCAGAAAACAACGGACTCGGTCATGACGGTGTTAGAGCGCGACCCGGCTGTCGCGGCGATCATGTGCCAAGTTCGCCGGCAGCAGCAGCAGCAGCAGCCGCAACGAACATCGGAGTCCCTCCCTCCATCCTCTCTCGACGGCAACCCGTCGACCGTGATGGGGGCTGAAAGATTCGCTTCGGTGCCGCGACAGCCGCCGTCCGCGCTTGCTTTGACAGCCTCCTCCTCCTCCGCGTTGAATGAACACCTCGCGAGGCAGCCCACGTTCATCACCGAGGGCTCCGCCAGCATTGCGGGTGCCTCTCGGAGCGACAGAAAGGTGTCGATTGCCGCGTGACTCGGAGGAGGACGTTTCCGCAAACTTCTCGCGTTGGTCGGTTTGTACACGCGGTTTTTTTTCACGGGAGATGGTGAACTGAGAGGTTCGTCGCTCGCTCTCTCGAGGTGCGGTATGCCCAAAGTGTACAATCGTTTTACAAAACAAAACATCTTTCACACCACGCAACGGCGATGCCGAATGATTCGTTTTTGAGAAGACAAGTCCCGTGAATGGTAGATGGTGTGACACGCAGGCACCGACACCGACACAAACAGACGGCGCCCCTCTCCCGTTTTCCAATGTCGCACATCCCTGCAGGAGGTAGCAGTAGCATTCGAACGGTCACGTTTCGCGTGGCAGCCGCACAATCTCCGTCTCAAGTGCCAGGGGTTCGCTTCGCTGGCAGTGGCCGTCATCGGCAGCCTGTGGACACCGAGGACGGCCGGGCGGCGGGGGATGAAGTAACCCTGTCCGGCCAGGACACTTCTGGCGTGACGAGCCGCCCTCCTCCATTTGGCGGCGCGGTGGATTTCTTCGGGAGGTCAAGCAGCGGCTTGCTCATCGCGCCGCCCCCAGGGATGGCGCCACCCCGCTTGAACGCGGAGTCCGGACGCTGGGCGAGCGACGGCTATTCGGCCATATTTTACGCGCCGCCACCGCCGACGACGCCTGGCGTCGACCCCGCGGAGAGCGACATTCGCGGTGGGACGGAAACAACGACCGCGACATCCAGCGGAGGGTGCACTGATGGGGACATCGTGGTCACTGCCGCGGGGTCCGACTGTTGGTTCCCGAGCCACTCCCGCCCGTCGACCGCGCCTTCGCGGCGCGTCGGGCAACGCTGCCTCGTCGCCGTTGATGGACCAGCGGCATTCCCGCCCCCACCGCCACCCTTCCCGCTGCCACGGCGACGTGACGGACTCCCCGCGCCATCAGGGGGGCATGGCGGAGGAACGTGGCCGGCGACGTGGGGGTCGTCGTCGTCACAGGGCCGATTCAGCGGTGATGATGATGATGCG
>ERZ1292630.331-Hain-H41-02um-R3-331-length-50050-cov-7_pt1 | contig 34903 bp, 16 predicted proteins | sample MGYA00564408_ERZ1292630 | MGnify/ENA primary metagenome ERZ1292630 (study PRJEB36523, sample SAMEA6512641) | groundwater metagenome | collected 2019-01-08 | study: AquaDiva: Metagenomics assemblies of 32 groundwater samples
AAGTAATCCGACTTTTGAAGCTGGTAGGAAATAGCTCATACCAGCCGCTCTCATCTACACCCGTTTCCTTAGCTGAAGGCGGAGAGCAGGGTGTCCCATCTGTCTTGTTTTGCGTGCGGAAAGGGTGGGGTAAAGCTAAAGTAGGGAAAGCACACAACCAAACGTGACGAGAAGTATCCTAACGATTGTCAACGTGGGATCGCACGGTCGTGGTCGAACGCGTTTGTACAGCAAATTGGGAAAGTCTACGAGGCGCTAATCGCGCTAGAAAGTGGTTCACCCACAGAGTCTTGGCGCATTTTTGCGTTTTGCAAGCGTGTGCCAACATCGACGAGGACTTTTTCTTGCTCCTCGTTCGCAATGCGCATTCGGTGAATAGTCGCCTTCAGGTTTTTGATTTCCTGCTCCGCCAGGCCACGGCCACGCAGCATTTCCTTGCGTGTGAGTTCGAGTTCGCTATTGCGTTGGACCAGAAGATCGCACTGAGTTTTCGCATGCGCGAGTTCGACTAGTAGGGCTTCCTGTCGTGTCCTGAGTTCGCTGAGTTCGCTGTCCGAATCGCGCTGGCGGCGCTCCACGGCGAGCTGGCTAAGACGTTGCTCACACGCGAAGATCTGGATGGCACTGTATCGTTGCTGCATGATGACGGCCAGTTGCTTCCGAGCGGATCGATCCTCCTTGAAATTGACCGACAGCGCCTTGTGGCGCTTTCTCGTTCGCTCTTCCGCGTCGAACGTATCCTTCGCGGTTCGCAGCTGTGCCAGATGCATGCGCACATGCTCCTCCGAGTCCAAGGCGGCAGGCAACAGGAACACATCTTTGCCGATCGCGTCGACGCATGCCTGCAACAGGCGTTCCTCCTCTTCGAATGCTTCCCGTTGCGCAATTTTGCACGCGGCGTAGTTGGCAAAGTTTTGCTCAAGAACCTCCATTTGGCTATCAAGCGCCCGCAGTCGCTCGACCTCCTTCTCGTTGTCCGCCATTTTTTGACGCTCGCCGCGCAGCACTTGTTTGGCAACGTCTTCCTCAACGGACGATCGCCGCGCATCTTCCCGCAATCGAGTCAACTCAAGGACCTGCTGATTGCGTTCACGGTCGAGGGTTTCACGCAACGCTCGTTGGCACTCCGCCGCATCGAAAGCGTCCTGCTGCAACGCCTTTTCGCGTTGCCGTAACTCGCTCATGACGTTTTGAGCAATGTTCAACTCTACTTCCAGTTTCCAGACCTTCACGTGATGCTCAGACTCCACCGCCGACTTCTCACGCAATTCTTTTTTCGCCGTGGCGTTGGCGTCTCGGAGCGCGGCGAGTTCGGCTTTCAATTCAGCGATGGTTTGCTGCGCGTCCTTGGCGGCGTTCGCTTCCGTTTGCCATTTCAGCATTAACGTCGCCCGTTCGCGAGCTGCCGCCGAAAGCGTCACCTCAAATTCACCATTTTTCCGTTGTAGTTGCTCGTTTTGAGATCGCAGGTCGTCGGAAATCTTCTTCATTCGCAGTTGAATAGTCGCCGCGGCATCCACGGCGGTCGGTGTGTGAGGATGTTGCGAGGGCGGTGGCGCATCTAGTTGACCGCCACGAGCCGTGGGCAGAGCACACTGCGTTGCCTTCATGGCGGCCTCCTTTAGCATCCGCACCCGTTCATCCAGCGCGCCGATGACACGCTTAAGGCGCGACACTTCGTTTTCAAATCGTTCCTTGTGCGACCGGTGCTGATCACGCAGCTGCTCGATGAGGGCACAAGTGGCGGACAACGCTCTGGTTTGCTGCGCGACGATCCACCAGATCGCCGCGTGCACGGGGACGGCCGAGCCTTCCATCGAGGTCACGTCGACTCTGTTATTGCTGCCCAATCCCCCCGCTCCGCCGGATGATGGCGTCGCACCCTTCCTGTTCCCAGAAGGCGCCGCCGTCTTGGGTGCGGTCTCGTGGGATGGAGCGCCGAAGTAGTCGTTGATGAGCAGTTGCAACTTCGGAAGAAACTGTTGTTCGGGATCCGTCAGGATGAGCTTCGGAACATCGATGCCCACACCAAGCTGCTCGAGCGAGACACGCAGCGACTTTGGAAATCCTGCCGCCCACGCAACCTTCAGCGACGCTTCATCCCCCTCGCTGAGTGACGCGGCTGCGGCTTGAGCAAGTCGCGGCGAGTCTTGCAGACGGCGCACCTCGGCTTCGAGGTCAGCAATGCGCTGCTTTGCGTCCTGGAATGAAGATGAATCAACGAGGCGGCTTTCGGCGAGTCCACTTGCAGACGAAGTCACACACCCTTTCCGTTCGACTTGGATCAGCTCCCGCAGCTGCTGCACTTTTCGCCCCGAGTCGGGAGGTGCCTGCTGGGTCGGTTCTGCTTTCAACGGGTCTGACGCAGACGCCGACATCCTGTCCGTCAATTCTGCAGACGCCACTGGCTGCCACAGTGACTTGCGCGCAGCCTCAGTCGCCGTGGCTACGGCAGCGGCATCAACCGCCGCTGCCCTTGGCGTCATCGCGTCGTCCATCAGTGACAAAAAAGCGGCGGTGCGCACCGTGGGCTGCGACGGGACCGTGCAGCCCCGGTGTCGCAGAAGCTCCGCGGAAGAGGCCTCGATGCGCGATAACAACAGCTCCAGAAGGAGGATATACTGCGTCGTCGCTTGACCGGCGGCACCACCATCATCGGGCGCACGTTGCTGGATCGCGGTGCAAGCGATAATTTGCTTTTCAACAGTTTCTCGCTCGTACGACGACGAGGTGCCCCCAGGCGATGCCGCGCGCAATTGGTCGAGCTTGCGCTGCAGCGTCAAAATTGTGGCTTTGACGGAGGACATGGCCGCGGCAGCATGCTCGACAGTCACGGCGTGGTTCGCGAGACTCACGGCAGCATTGGAAGACGCCCCGGCAGAAGGAGTGGACAGACCCATGCGGGTCAGCGGCCGCAACTCCGCGGGAGACGATGCCACCGGACCCCTGCCGTGAACCCCTGCAGTCTGCGGGCGCGTCGCCGCAGACCTCATTTTGATTGTTTCGGCTTTTGAAGGTTGATCTTTTGCGAACGCAAGTGAGAAGGGACACAAAAGGTAAATTCGCACTTGCGCTGAAGTTTTGTGTCGCTGTGCTGATAATAGAATCGTTCCTTGAGGTTTATCGACCGAAAGAAAAAAGTCCATAATTGTTAAATCCGCCAAAAAAACCCACCCCCAGCCACGCTGCGGTGTTAGACATTCGCGGGAAGTACTTTGCCGCTGCAAGGACCAAACCCGATGCGGTAACCTGGCCCTTGGCACATGCCGTGTAACGAGACCGTGTCGCCGTCCTGAAGCATCTTTCGCTGCGCGCCACTGGGAAGCTGCACGGGTACCGTACCGTTCGAGGTCAACTCGATCATGCTGCCGTACGTTCCCGCTTCCTTGCCACTGATGGTGCCGGATGCGATCACGTCGCCTGGGCGCATGTTGCAGCCGTTGACGGTGTGATGGGCGAGCATTTGGAAGACACTCCAGTACATCAAACGGAAATTGCCCCGAGAAATGACAACGGATTCCCCTTCGGCAGTGGTAAGCGTCACCGACAAGTCGACGTCGTAGCTGCCGGGAAACGACTGCTGCAGGTAGGGAAGGATCGGAACCGTGGGTGCCGGCCCTTCGCACACGAACGGCTCGAGCGCGAACATCGTCACAATCCAAGGCGAGATGGTGGAACCAAAGTTCTTCCCCAAGAATGGACCCAGTGGCACGTACTCCCATTTCTGCAAGTCACGGGCACTCCAGTCGTTGAACAAGGAAAAACCGAAGATGAAATTGGGGGCATCTTTCACCGCAATGGGCGTTCCCAGAGGATTTCCGGTTCCGATGTAGGCGGCCATCTCCAATTCGAAGTCAAGCCCCTTGCACGCTCCAAAAATGGGCGGCTCCTCTGGCTTCGGTTTTGTTTGACCGCACGGACGTCGAAGCGGCGTGCCGCTGACGACGATGGACGAGGCGCGACCATGGTACCCTACAGGAAGGTGAAGCCAGTTCTCAAGCAGGGGTGGCTGACCAGGACGGAACAAACGACCCAGGTTCTCCGCATGCTCCCGCGACGCGTAGAAATCCGTATAGTCGCCAATGTCCGCCGGCAGCACCATCCTGACTCCCTCCAACGGGCGCATCACGCTCGCACGGACGCCAGCATCGTCGCGGAGGTGGGCATTTCCGGCGTCAAATAGCCTTTGCAGGGCCACTCGGACACCTTTCCAGTCCGTGTGCGTGAGGCCCATGAACGCGTTGAGAGTACGCTGCTTGAGGGCTTCGCGAACACGTGGGTCGGGAAAAACGGCCTTGTCATCTGCGAGCACGTGCAAGTCGATGGCAAAGTCTCCGATGGCGGTGCAAACGTGCCTGTCACCATTTGGCAACTCAAAGACGCCGAACGGTAAATTTTGAATCGGAAACGGATTGGCCGCATCATACGTAACCCAAGACGCCATCTTGTGAACGAACGGAACGATTGAAAAAACAGAAACAGCTTCCCGAAGAAAGCAAGGCAAAAAAAATGATACCTAACCGTGAGAAGGACGCGACAAGAATGACACAAGCAACGATGAAACAGGGAAACGAACAAAAAAAGGTCCCTTGCCAATCCTACCAACTCGCGCGTCTCGGCGTACAAGAGTTGAGAAGAAAAAACCGCCATAGCCACTAGTCTTCAGGCATGTCGTCGAGAAGTGGATGAGGGGGAAGCACCCGTCGTGCTGAATTGCCCTTCAGACGTTCGCGCTCAGCGGTGACCTTTTCCGCTTCCAGTAGCGACTGACGGGCCCTGAAGGCGGCCATGGCTTCCAGCATCTTGATTCGCAACGCCAGTTCGCGGCGTTCGCGTTCCGAATCGGCAATGCGAAGCTCGGCGATGGCCCGGTCTCGATCGTCGAGTTGCGCTTCAAGCCGCGCGATACGTCGGCGATCTTGCTCAAGAATGCCGGCGATGAGCACGTCGGTGCCGGTGCGGCTGTCCGCTCCGGATGGTGACCGCCACGGTGCCGCCACTGCTGATCGTTGAACCGTGGGACTGTGCTCCAATGGCACGACTGAGTGGGGGGAGGCGAAAGGGTCCGCCGACGCGCTGCGTGCGGTGCTTACCGAGCGTTCTGTCCGCACTTGCTCGGCGATTTGTTGCACCACCAGAAGCTGTTCAGACTGCAGTGTGTCGATTACGTCGGCGTAGGCGCGGACTTGGTGATCTCGAATCGCCCGTTGCCGCTCGCACTCTTTGGTGGCACTGTCAAATTGGTCCGACACATCCCGTTGCGACTCGAAGGCGTTACTCAGCGCATGCCGCGCCGCGGCTGCGGCGCCGGGCGACGGCGAGTCGACGTTGACGGGAATCACAAGAGTGACGGGATTTACCGAAGCGGTGGTAAACAACTCGGAAATCGCTGCCTTTTCAGCCGTGATGAGCTCCCGCCGGTGGGCCTCGTGCAATTCGGCATCTCGTCGCATTCGCTCTTTCTCTTGCGCCCCTCGCAGCGGAGATAGCTCGTTCCACAGAGAGTCGTCACCGTACCCTCCGGCGCCTCCTCCTCCCATAGGCGGGGCGTGCGCCGCCAGCGCCGCCGCCTCTGGAGCAGCAAGGGCGACGATGGAAGGGCCCACCACGGCGTCGGGTGTCGACGCTTGAACGGCAGGTGGCGACATCCCGCTGCCTTGGTGAAGGTCGGAGAGGTAGTTTTCCAGAACGGTCTGTCGGGCGGCGTCGACCGGGTTGCTTCTGCGATCCGCTGATTCCCTTATCGTCGTGTCGTGTCGGGGCGTGTCGGGATGACCACCCGCCATTCCTCCCTGCGCCGAGGCATACCGGACCCCCGCGGCATCTTCGATCGCCGCATTGAGGGCACTAAGCTTGTCGGCGAGGGTCACTTCGGCCACTGCGGGTGGTAGGACGGCGGCGTCGCGAGGCTGCGTTTGCTTTCCGGGCTGCCCTTTGAGTCTCTCCCAAAGCGGTGCCGTCGAGGGGTCGTTGTAGATGTCCGGCAGCTTCCATTTCTTCCCAAGCCCCGCTAGGTTCACGTAGAAACTTCTCCCTGTGGCGACGTCGCGTTTCATTTTCCAGCAAAACTCGGGAGCGGAGGCCAAGCTGAATCCGTGCGCGACCCAGACTTCGCGCCCACTGCCCTCGTCGACGGAGCGATCGTACACGGTCGAGCCGCTGACGACGACGTCGCTCATGTTGGCCCCCTCAAATCGAGGAAGGAAGCGAGAGGGAGAGGTGAAACGCCGGTAGCGGGACGACGCGCAACATAAGTCCACGGAATAGACCGACTGCCGTACACAGTTTGATCGACACCAATTCAATGAGAATTGTACAGTTCAACGAGAGGGATTGAGGGTGACGGCGGATGCGATCTCTACGGTGAGCAACTGTGTTGTTCGGGTGGGAACGATTTCGCTCATCACTTCCGGCGCTCAGAGCGAGAAAAGAGACGATCCAGCTCTGCGTCTTCATACGCTTGCTGCGCGGCTTGCTGCTTTTCCTCAGCCGTCGATGACGGTGCGGCATGTGCGGCCGCCTTCCTGGCTGCGACGGCGTCGATGTGACCGTCTACTACGTTTTGAACATAGCCTTCCACTCTCGTGGCCAATGTGTCGCCACTGTGGCTACAGACAAGTGTGAAGTAGTCCTCAATTTCGGCGTAAATTTGAGCAGAGGGACGGTCTTTGCGCATTCCCCGCCCAATCGCCGTTGGGTCATCAAGCACAAAAACGTCGCAGCTCGGGTCGCTTTTGTCTAGAGGCTGCAGCCGAAGAACATCCAACAAGCCGTCGAAGTCACAGGGATCCAACACGGCTCGCAACATGCCGTGCAGCAAGACTTGGGGCCTTGGGACTGCCGTTCCGGTTTGAGACGAGCTCAGCAGAGAGCAATAGCTTTCATAAAGAGAATCCGCTGCCGCAGTGATCAGCTCGAGCCTGACTTGCCGTTGCCGATCGGTCAACTGTGACAAGCAAACCGCGGTCTCTGTTTTCCTGAGGAGCGCGTTCGACCCGCGGGTCGTAGCGTCACTGGGAGGCTCGGACTTCCAGCGTCTCGCCGCGGCGTTCCCTCCGTCTTGCGGCGGCCGTGGAGAAAGCGTCGCGAACTTGGCGTGGAGCGGATGCGCCTCGTCCTCTAGGCCGACGACGTGATCCTGACGCGTCGTCGCGAAGAAAGGCGCACGAGGCGAAATGTGTGGTGGTGCGACGTCGTGTCCGGCGTCGTGTAACGCCACATGACCCAACCGCGGTGGCGTGAAGAGGCGGGGGCGGCCCCCAACAAAAACGGCTTGGGTAGGGCGGGGTCGGCCGGACTGAGGGCTGCTGGTTGCGGGCACCGATGCCACTGCGGCGCCCGCAGATGCCATGCGGTCCGCGCCTGGACCCTCTGGGGACCGAGACCGGGAACGCGGCAGCACGCCGCCACATTTCCTCGCAAACGCGATGTCGCCTGTCATGTTGTATAGTTCGGCATCTCGTTTCAGCAACGCCAGGTCCACTTGGCGCCGCGAGGATCGTTGCATGCTGGCGCCCGCGTGCTCCTCGCCTTCCGCGGCATCGACTTTCAGCGACAATTGGAGCGGAACTCGCATGGTGACGGGGTTGAGCCGGTCCCCCCCAACGCGAATCGACGACGCCCAGAGCACCCAGAGCTTGTCTTGGTCGTCCTCCTTGAAATAGAGCACCATGCGCGCGAGTGGTTTGTGTTCCGTGATGTAAAAATGCTTCACGATATCGCGACAAAGCGCGTCGATGCGTGCTTGGGTGCTCGCCGCCACCAGCGACTCCTGACTGAAGTGAGGCGGGCCATCGAACGTGGCCGCGCGTTCCTCCAGCGATGCGCTGCGGTCGTTGAGCAGTTTGGACGTGGTGCGCTTGTAGACGAGCGTGACGATGGGCGACCAAATCGCCTGCACCTGAAAGTTACTTCGGTGGCTCGGCTTGCCTTTGGGGATGACGAAACGTTGAAGTATGCCGTCAGGCTTCAACGACCTCGAGTGCAGGAAGGCGTGCAAGGTGTCGGCGGTGAAGAACTCGACGGCGATGCTAGAGGCGTCATCTGCGGAAGTGAGCTTGCGCCGCCTCTTTGCTGCTCCGGTGGATGGCGTCGTGGTGGGTGGGGCGGCGTTGGGGGCTGCCTGCGGCTTCTTGAAGTAGTACTGGCACACAATTTCGCAACCCGGAATGGCCTCGCCAAACGCCGCGAAGATGGAGTGCACGTCGAGAAACTTTCCCGGCCGCTTCACGATTTCCTGAGCCTTGTAGTCGTGGGTGTACCACGCGCGAGGGAAATTGTGTTCGAAAACTACCGTGTCGGGAATACAGACGGTTTTTAGACGGTGCTCTTTAGCGCGGTCACTCTTCCATAGATGATCGAACACGAGCGTCAGGAGGCCGTCGCCCTCCAGGACGTGCTGGCGAGTCCACTCCGTCGATTGCACGACGGAAGTGCCGTTGGACGCGATGTAGCCCTCCTTGTAGGAGGGCGTCCTGTTGGGCGGCATCGGCCGGTGCGGCTTGGCGATGGCGGCATGACCGCTGCTCGACATCGGGGGATGGAATGGGCTCCGTGGGCTGTTTGGGTTGATAGCAACGGGTCTTCCATTTCTCTGGGAAAAGAGTCAACACCCGGTGTCGGACAAAGAAAACAGGAATCGGTGCCACAAAACACACTGAAACACACACACGAATCGCGACGCACACAGAGCTCTAGCGCGCGGCGCTTTCACGACGGCGGCAGCGCCGGACTGCTGTTGAGGTCGGGCAGTTGCGTCGTGGCCGTCCATCCTGCCAACCGTTGTGCCAATGTCAGCGACGGATTCAACGATGGCGATGGGCCGGCCGCTGCCGCCGCTTGGAGGGTCGGACTGCCCGTCCCGAATGAGGGGGTGGACCCGTTCGGCGTGGATCCCTTCGCGCTGGTGGGAGAGGCCGACGGCGGCAAGGCGGCCGCCGCAAGGTCAGGAGACACGGGCGCCTTCAGCATCGGATTCACAGCCGCCACCGGCGACTTTCCCGGAGGCGGCGTCGACCTTGCGGCAAACGATACGGCCGCCCCGATCGCCGATCCGCTCTCAAGTGCGGCGCTGCCGACCTCGGGAACGTACCACCCGGTGTCCTGGCCCACCTGCAACAGATGATCCATGAAGGAGTCAAATTTCTTCGTGCTGCGCAGATCTTGATACGCGCGAAAGAGACGCAGCGACGTCCTGGCGTCCTCGATGGAATCATGCGACGTTTCTTGCACCCGCTCGCGGAGAACGTGGTACGCCAGAAAGCGCAGCGACAACTTCCGACTGGAATTCTTTTGGAATAATTCCAATGTGTCGACGAAGCGGCCGTTGACAATGTTGAGGTTCATCACGCGGAAGTCCTGGCTGAGGCCGTGACCCACGAAGATCACGTTGCGGTCGGCGAGGGCTCGTAGCTTCAGGTAAAGAGACTTCAAAGTCGTCACGTGAAACGCCGACGTCGTCACGTCCAAATCGCCCGGAGAGATCCCAGAATACTGAGTGACGTAGTCCAGCACGGGCTCGGGAGTGTGGACGTAATCGTCCAGCACAACGTGCTCGTGCCCTGGCTCCTTGCTGAGCACGCAGCTGACGCGCGCGAGGCTCATCATCGGCTTCCGTTGACGCCGCATCCACTCTGGCTCGTCTGGGCGCAAGTTGCCCCACTGCAGCACGACATACTCGGCGTCGATCGCCACCAGGTCGTTGTGCGCAATGTCGGAAAGGCTGGTGATCGGCTGCGGTATCGAGGTCGGGATCCGGTAGGGCCGCTCTGGGTTGGCTTGGACGACGAGCTCCTTCGCGGCTTTGTCTTCAATGAGCGTTTGCCCAAGCAATTCGTAGAGATACTGTTGGCTGACTGCGTGGTGGTGCGGCGTCGCCATGATGGGCGCGCCTGCGGCGACCGAGGAGGGCAGCGCTGGCACCATACTGTTCGGAGCCGGCGCCGTCACCACGGCTTGCCCAGCTGCCGCGTTGTAGCCTTGAAGGGATACCTTTTGAAGGGTCTCTTGACAGTAGAACGTGACGACGGTGGCGCGGTGCTCGTGCGACGGGATCATGGCCTCGAGCAGCTCTTCGGACTTTTGCGGCACGGACACCACATAGTCGTTGGCGACGACCCATGCATCCCCGGAGTGTGCGGGATTGTGCGACAGCTTCAGATGCGCCACGAAGTGCCCCGAGTCGTCGAGATCGGCAGCCATGTGAATGACGTTGCTCTGCAAGGTGTAGATATACAGCTCGTTGGAGCGGCTAAAGCGCAGGTTCACCGGCGGTTTCAGCGAGCCGTGCTCCGGGTTGAGAAGCAAAACGATGATCGGCGGAAGGCGTCGGATCGAAACTGTCTCGCCGTTGTGCGACTCGATCTGTTTCAGAAGGTGTTGCAAGCCTTCTTCGACTTTGGTCGCCGACGCAGGCACTTCCCAGAACAGTCGCGGTGGGATAACGCTGGCCGGTGGTGGCGCGGGGGCCGCACCACCACCGCTGGCCTGCTGCTTCGCGCCTCGCACGGTGAATTCTGTTCCAAAGGTCTGAGGAACGTAATCGCTTGGGATTTGCGCAATCTGAGACGGCGGAAAAATCGACGCAAAGTTGAGCGGTGCGGCAGTGACAGGCGGCGCGGGGGCTCCAGATGACCCGACGGAAGCGGTACCCACACTGGCACCGGTGCTCCCTATTCCGCTCGCAGCCGTTCCATTGTTGCTCGTGGACGACCCGGTGGTCACCGAGACGGATCCCTGCGCCAACCCAGCGGGCGTCAACGCGTCGGCCTTGCTACGCAGTTCTTTGTCGATCGCGGCCATGACGAGCCTCGTGAACGTGTGCATTTTGGCGACGGCGTCGTCGCGCGAGACACTGGGCTCCAGCACTTTGGACGCGACGAATTCCGGTAAGAGCCGCAGCGTGCGCAGCAGATTGGTGGTCTGCACCACTGGCACCCGCTTCACGCCTTTGACGTGACTGAACGTGGCCATGTTGTGATAAATGAAGCCCAACTCGCAGGCGACGCAATGCCGGCGGCGGCAGAGATGCCGGCTGAGCACCTTCCGCAGGGGAAGACCGCTTGGGCCCGGTAAATGATAAAGGCACTGCAGCACCGAGTTGATCCATGATTCGGGCAGCGAGTTGTCGAGCCCAATCACATCTTTGGAGTTGTTGAGCTGTTGCCAATCGACGGGCTGCTGAGTGGAGTAGCAGCACTGGAGGGCCTCCTCGACTCGCGCGTAGGGCCCCGACTGCACCTCCGACCATTTGGTCTTCCCGGCCGCCTTCAGCTTCTTTTTGATGGCGAGCAGCGCATCCAAGACCTTGGTGGGTTCGCTCCCCACCGACGCGTTGTAAGGATGTGGATTCCCAATGAAGTGGCTGATCTTGTCCTTGGGGTGCGCGAGATACATCGTGGATCGCTGCAAGCGGTAACTGTTGTAAAACGGCTTGCCGCGGCCGGCATCCGAGGTCTCGTGCACGGCAGGGGCTTTCGGCTCGACGGCAAGGATCATGTAGTGTTCCGGAGGGAACGTGGTCGATGCGCGAGCGGCCTCAAACACAAAGCCCGCTTCCATCTGCGAACCCGCGTTGCTGGTCCACTTCGGCTGCGTCAACGGCATGGGCTGCGGCGGCGGTTTGCCGCTGAACGACATCACAAAGTCGAACTGGGCGTCGACCTCGGCCGCCTCACCGTACGTGCGGCCCGTTGGCCGCGAGAGGGCCAAGACCGCGCCCTTGTCCATGCCAACCACAATCGCCGACGACGTCGCCGACAAGGCCACGGACGTGGCCTGGTACTCGCCGAAGATGCCTGGCGGGGACTGCGACACTCGACTCGACAGGTCGGTGCAGAAGTGAAGCGCCGAATGACTCACGGCCACCACGCCAACGTGCGACGAATCATCGGCTCCTGAGGTGCTGCCCCCATCCGCGAAACCCTCGGCGGCGCTCAGGTTGGCCGCTCGAAGGCCCGTGATCGCCCCGCTGACGATGCAGGACTGCACCGCTTGGTTCGGGTAGCGGAGGTCGAACATCATGATGGGCGACTGACGATCGGTTCCCGCGGCCACGACGAATTTCCCATTGACCATTTCCAAAAAGCTGACGGGCACCGCGAAGTGACCTTTGATGTCCACGGCGACCACCGCCAGATCCCGTGGGTCGCGCAACTGCACTGACCGATCAAATGCGAGACCAAGCAACCCGCTGCGCAGGTCGGTCGCGATCGCCGCGTGGCCACCCACGAGACCGCCCGACGGCGGCGCCGCTGCGTGGACCACTTGAACGCGGCTGCCGGATGCCAAAGACTGCCCGGTGACGTCGATCGGCAGCTTACGGCCACCCGGCTCATCGAACGGAATTCGCAACAGCGCGGAGCTCTGAGACACGACGAAGACGTGATCCGAGGTACCGCCTGAAAAGGGGTCCACAACCGCGGTGGTGATGTCGTAGGCAGTTGGCTTGGTCGACGACGTTCCCGCTGACGGGGATGTGAACATCCAGGAGGCAATGGAGAACCCCCCGCGGCGGTGCAGCCGGACTTGATCGGCACCGGCGGCGCACACGCCCTGGCTCCACGGCACCAGCGCCGCGACGGGGGTCACATGGTGGGCGGCGAGGCTGTGACACGCGCGGAAGCGACTGTAGGTGTGCCACGCGATGCGTTCCGCAATCGGGTGCTGCGGAATCAGCGACACGGCGAGACCGTCGCCGTCTCCCACCCAGAGAAGCTCTTCCTGAAGGTCGAAGGCGACGCAATGGAGGGGACTGAATGAGAGGTTCTCCGCGCCGCGCCCATGCCAGGCCTCGAACACGGCCCACTGAGGTCCCGCGGCGGAGGGGAGCGGCGACACCGACATGGAGGTATGACGACGAGGTTGCCGATGACGAAATGTCCCCCTTCTGTCTCAGCGGACCGCCGCGGGAAGAAACACACCCACAGGCACAAAGGAAGTAAAAGTATGTACTGGAAGGGTCCGCACTCTCTCTCTCTCTCTCTCTCACTTCACCACGTTCACCGAATGCGTGTACCGGGGGGCTCTCAATCGCGCCGGTGACTCAATGTGTGTGCGTAAGTCACCGTGAGGGATGGCGTGATGGGTCACGCGGACCCGCGATCGACGACGACGGCGCGTGAATACACGTGTAATGTATTGTGGCGATTCGGGGAAAAGGAACGTTACCGCGTCGTCGCACCGGTCTGCACGTTGACAACCACGGGCACTGGGGAGCAGCGGCCATTCGGCAGGACGCAGACTTCATGGCGAAGAACGCCCCTGCCTTGCTGCTCCATCACATCCAGCAGGTGCACGGCGTCTAGGATGGTCACACCGTCGACCCCGGTGACCACGTCGCCCGGGAGGCAACCTGCCCGTTCGAGGGGTCCGCCCCTCACGAGGCGGTGCACGACGACGCCTTGCAGCGCCGCTCCCGTTCCCCGGTTCGGGGACGTGCGGCGTGACGGTCCGAAGTCGGCACCGAGTTGTGGTACAAAGCACATGAGGTCATCCGACCCCCCCGCGCCACGAGAGGAAAGGGGCTGGCGACGCACAGCGAGCCCCTGCTGCTGCAGGGGGGTGGTTGGGTGGCCACGACGTTGGAGCTTCTCCGCAGCGGCTGCCCGAGGGCCTACGTTTTTCCTCTCCGGGAATGACGGCGAGGAGGGTGGCCGGGTGGGTCCGTCGTCGTCGTCGTTGCTCGTCGTCTGCGCAGCAGCATTCCACGGAGATGGCTGGGGTTGTGGCGTCGCCGCCGATGGCTGCGGCCACGACGAGGCCTCACTGGACACTGGCTTTCCTCTGCGTGGGATGCCGTCGCTCTTCGGCACGGGGGCGCGAGGGTCGGATGAGTGGGCGGCACCGCCGGGGTTGGCGCTCTCGCGTCTAAAAGGCTCCATGGGCGGCGAAGGAGCACTGTGTTCTTCGAGCACGGCAGCCCGCAACCTTTCCAACTCTGCCGCAACGACGCGGAAGATCGGCAACGATTGCAGCACTCGGAGCTTGGCGGGGCGGTCCTCTCGCAGCGGCCCGGGCTCGAGCGCTCCCTCTGCCTCAATCAGTGACACGAACCGATCCCACTGCTCGCAGGTCCGCTTCCACCGAGAAGCCATCGCCGACGATGACGCGCAAGTCGCATCCACGGGGGCCCGTACGCCGTCATCGCAGGCCGCAGGATCGTTCGCGTACGAGGACGACCGAGCGGTGATGGCATCGGGCGTCACGAACGCTCGACCCGCGTCGGGGAAGACGTCATTCGACGAAGCGGTGGCGGTGGTGGCGGCGGCGTGTGGTGGGTGGAAGGACGCAATCCACAGGGCACGGTGCTCAGCACCTTGCAGATCCATGCGCTTTGAGTGCGCGGCTAAGCCAGCGAGCGACCTCTCGACGTCCGCATGCAGCTGCAGGGTGCGCTTTTCGACACTGAAGAGTCGCTGTGACCACACCTCATCCAGTCGTTCGATGGAAGCGGCCAACTCATCATGGCACTTCACCCCTCCGCTACACAAGATGCCTGCATGGTTGCAGCAGCACGTTTGCAGATCCTTGACTTCTCTCTGCATAGCCACCATGGCCTCCGCTTGAGCAGCCACGGCGACCGACAAGCGCTGCACGAATGCTGCGAGATGTGGAAGATCGAGCACTTGGGCCATTTTCGCGGTTCAATAAAGGACACACTTTGCCCATTGCGTAGTTTAAAAATCACAACGCAACTCTCAACCAACTCGACGGAAATCCTCCTGACGTCCACCCCCACGAGTAGGTCCGCCACCCCCCACCACTTACGAAGCGACCCCGACCGTCCGTCGCGAACCACTCGCCTCAAAGTCAGCGTTGAGAGGCCTCCCTCCTACCCCCCGCAAACCTGGCGCGTCAGATGTCGTTATCGTCGATGGTGCCTTGCGTCTCGAACGCGGACAGAGACACCATGGGTTGCAGCGCCGCGATGAACTGATCATCGAGCGATGTATTGGTCACCGCGCCGCCGCTCGTGGGGTCAACGCCGCCCAGGAAGGGCGACCCGAAGCTGTCCAGTAGCGCGGGTGTGATCGACGCCGACAGGGAGCCGCCAGCCTCGTCCGTGGGGGAGACGTTCGCCGGTTCCTTCCGCGGTTGGTTCGCGCCATGGTCGTCATCGCGATTTGCTGCTGCAACGCCCACGGCCTCGCGAACCCGCATCCACATGCGTTTGCGGACGACCGCGAATCGGCGCTGCGCGCTCCATGAGTCGCTGGAGAAAGACGTGGCGTAGATCCAGCCCTCTTCATCGGCGTCGACCCCGTCAACGGCAGGAACGACATGCCAGTCCGCGGTGCCGCAACGGTACCCGTGGGGCAACGACACGGAATCTCGCGGCTTTGGACGCGACCCAGAGCGATCCGTCCAGTTCGGGGGATCCACGGGAAGAAGCGTCGCGGACCAGCCGACGATCGGGTACAACCGTTGCAGCTCAAAGGTGTCATCGATGACCACGGCGCCCGACTGGACGAGGCCGAACGGCGGGACCACGGGGATGATCGAGCGAAACGCGGGTACCGCCGTCGCGGCTGCTGCCGGCGTGACAGGAGCGGCCATGGCGGGTGACGATCCTGCGGACGGCTCAATGCCCGACGCGACCGGCCCAGACTCACGTTCGCAATCCCTGGCGTGCTCCCTGGCGGCGCCAATCAGCGTTCGCTGTCGTTGAAACAACAACACCAACAGTTCGTAGAAACCTTCGGTGCACTTCGCAAGGTGGAGCGTCACCGAGGCCGAGAACGCGAAGTCCGCGGGCACCTCGGCGCCGCTGGTGGCAGGGGCCGCATTGGGATCCGCGTGGCGGCTGCGTGACATCGACGGATGGCGGTAGCCCGGGTGGACGACGCGGAGCCAATCCCCGTCACACTCCAGGCTGAGGTCGATGCGCAGCCGCACGTCGAATGGCGACGCCTCCGTCGTGCGGCGCGCGGCATTGGTGACGAAGTCAAGTGGGATGACGACGTGAGAGATCGGCGCCTGCCGAAGCACCACCGTAGATGCCCTGAAGCACAAAAAATGAGAGCTGAGATAGAAATCGCCCGAAATAACCGCGCCGTCGGAGGTGGAGGGCACCCCCCGCCTTCTCACAGGGGACGCCGCGCTGATCGGCGGCAGCGCAGTGCGGTCCGGCGTCGCCGCAGTTTGCAGGGGACTGTCGTTTCCGTCCTCGGCCGGGTCGCCACCCCCCTTATTTTGCTGCTTTCGCGGCGGCCCCTTGGGGCTTCCTCCCCACTTAGCGTCGCGTGGCTTGTCGTGGCTGCCCACGTTGAGCTCGATTTGGCCGGAGCCCGTCGCGAGCAAGAGCTGCTGCTGCATGTTGTAACCTTCGAGCGACGGCAAGTCGAAAGTGTCACAGAAGCGTTGGTTGTCCTTTGCCCGGCGCTGGTCCGCAGAAGCTTTTCCGCAGACGATATCTACCGCGGCAAAACCTCGCTGCCGCAGATCAAGAATCCGGCGCGAGCCCTTCCGCTGCTCACGCGTCGCTTGCTGCATCAACGCATCGGCTAGCGCGGAGGAGCACGCAAACACACCGGAATCGGAGCCCCCTCGCGTGGAGCCGCCCCCAGCGCCATGGCCGATGCGGCTGGCGCTGAGCAGATCCTGGATGATATCGGAGGTCACCGCGGACGTCGCAACCTTTAACAGCGTACGCAGAATGGTAGCTTGCCACTCAGACAGGGTTTCCGCGGCGCGGCGCGCCCTTTCCAACGCCGCTTCAAACTCCGTCATGGCGTGCGTGAGCTCCGGATCCACCGCTTCCACGAGTATCTCGGAAACGCTTGGAGCTGCGAGCGAATTTTTTCCACAATCAATGTCAACAAAATCCTTCGACTCTTCGAATTGCGGCGTTGTGCACACGGTGCCAGTTTGAAGCGGCGCGGACAGCACAGTGACGTGCGACGAAAGAACGCTGCACACGTCGGATCCATTCTTGTCTTCATTGTTGGCGAAGCTCGTCACGATGGCGTCGTTGTACCGGCACAGCTTGGCGCGCAAAAACAAGTCGAATGCGTTGGGCTGCGCAGCGTACTCGCAGAGAGACTGCCAAAAGGCAAAATGCGACTTCGGAGGCTCAGGAAGACCTAGCGGAACATCCATGACGCACCTCCCTCCACTCAGCGACGTACCACGGAGTCGTCGGTGAGTCGCGGTGCAGCCATGGCCACCGTCCCCTTCCGCGTCGTCCTCGTCCTCCAGCTCCTCGCCTTCGTGGGGCGACTCATTTCCGTCGGCATTGCCACCTCTCGTTCCGTTTGCCGGGGCTCTGCCAGTGGCGTTAAGTGCACGGCACTTCGCGACCCCGGGAATGGCTCGGTGTAGCACGTAGGCGTTGGTCGCGCCTATCAGCGCCAGGGGATACTCGGTTGAGCCATTGAGCAGCGCCGCGTCCACTAAGTCGATCGTGGCGTACGGCGCAATAGCTTCGCTGCGAACACCCAAGTGCCGACACATGTGCGCCGCACTCAGCACCATTTGACTGGCTCGCGCCGCCGATTTGGCCATGAACAGGACGCTGCGACGTAGCAGCACACACCAGTGAACGTGCGCGAGTTGCTCCGACGTGAAGGACAGAAGTACGAGGTGCAGTGGCACGCCGTAGGTCAGCTGGTCGATGGAATGGGGGGCCGCCTTTTCGAGCGGCAGCGCCAGCGTCACGCGGCGCCACTTCGTGGACAGGAAGGAGTTGCCGCGTCGCTTCTCGGCGCCGCCCGTACGACGAGGTGAGCAGTTTTCCGCGGCGGCGGCTGATGGCAGGAGTGCCCCGTGCGGCAAGTCGATCGTGCTTTCGTGCACGCGACAGCCCCATAGCGGCGTTCTCAAAGGCGCCGTCGGCGGACTCGACACCGCCCTATCGAGAGCTTCATACAAGCTTTGTGCAAACACCCGCAGTGTGGCCCGCTCGGTCTCGATGCCGACTAAAGGGAGCTCACCGGACGTCAGGTGCGGCGTCTCCACCGTGGTGGCTGCGACGCCAGAGAGCGCCTGCGGACTTTGAGGCGTCGCGGTAGCTTGGCTCGGATGGCTGGCGCTCGCGGCCGGCGTCGTCACGTAGGCAACTCGCTGCAAGAAGGGCAGCACGACGCTGTGACTTAGCTGCAGCAGCGTCGCGAACATGGGCACATGGGTCAGCACGAGGATCGCGCGCTGCCTCGCGCCGCGGTCCACTCCACGGTCTCGCTGAAGGTGGTAAATGGCGAAGCCGTACAGAGGGATCACCGACACCGTGGCTGTCGACGGTCTTGTTGCTTCGTCGTCGTGGGGCCCCGCTGAGGAAGGAGGCGTGGTGGAACCAAAACCACCCGCACCACGTGCGCCATCGTTGGTAGCCAGCGGCGGCGTGAGGGAGGGCTTGACAAGCTTCACCGCGAAGCAGACCTCGTCACTACAACTGTCATGCGCCCCGTCAGGAAAACAAAAGTCGTGAATGCCTCCAGGTAGGTGAGCAAAGTGAGCCCCCCGAGTCGCGTTGTCGGCTGTCGAGGTCGTCACCGTCGTTGCGGTTGCCGCATCCGTCGTGTCGTTGGCTCTGCCACTGCGGCTCGCGGCTGGCTGGGCCGCCGCCGCGTGAAGATCCTCCGCGCGTTCTAGTGGAAATGTGAACGCAATAGTATTCCCAACGGCGATGTCGAACTCGGCGAGCGACACCGAATGAATCATCACGGCAGCAGTAGTGATAAGGCAGCCAAAACAGAGAGAGCAGCGCGGGAAAATCAGGTGAGTGATAATTTACTCGCTTTTGTCCGCAAGAGGAAAGACTTCACACTGCATGGTTCGCCTCCCGCTTCGTCACGAGAATGAACGCTTCGTTGACGAGGGCGCCGTGATGGCACAGATATGCATGCACTCGACTTTTGCTGCAGCCCCCGGAGAATAGAAGGGGAACGAGGGAGGAAACAGTAGTGGTAGAAAAAAACAGACCGGCAGAAAGCAGCGCAACCGCAGGCCTTTCCCGCAGCGGCGCTGTAGACCAGACGCGGGCGCTACAAGGACGGTTGCGCTGGCGAGACGGCTGCCGGAGGGGAGGCCCCCGCGGGCCGTCTGGCGCCTCCGCTAACGAACGACCCCGGTGACGACGCCGGCACATCGTCGAGATCGTCGAGGTTATCAAAACAGTAGACGTCGGTGTCTGGTCGATTCGTGCCCGTCCTTCCGCCCGCCTCGTCGGTGAACACGTTCGGCCTGAGGGATGAGCTATGCACGAACCAGCCGTCGTCATCGCGGTGCGTTTCGATCGCCTTCAGTAAGTCCACGAAATCCGCGTCACCGTTGAGGGCCGTGGGCGTGTTGGCCCTAAGGTAGAAGGCCACCGTCATCGAGGAGTCCACACGCTGCCATCCCACCGCTGGCGTTAAGCGGGGGTGAGGCACCGTGCTCTGCCGGTTCGCCGCCGTCAACGGCTCCAGCGTCACGGCATGCGGGTCAAGGTAGACGAGGCGGTTCGCGGCGTCGACGCCGATGAAGAAGTAGCTCTTGCGCGGCACCCCGCCGATGATGCCCAAGCACAGCCGCATCCGCATGAGCTCCTCCATGGCCACGAAGGCTGTTTGGTGGATCCGATCCGATCGACAGCACCGCAAGGGCATCAGGATCAGCATGGGCCTGCCGAGGCGCAATAGGTTGCGCACCTCGTCCTCGAACAGCTCGGAGCTGCTGACGTAGACGGACAGGGGCGACCCTGTTTCCTCGATAGTGAGACGGATGCCATCGCACCCTTGGGAGGGAGACCAAAAGTCAGTCTCGAAGGGTTTGTTGGCTGGGGCGACGGCGGCGACAAAGTTGTGAATCGAATAGGCAGCGTCCGGGACATCAAAGAACTGCGAAACGATATTGTCTAACCCGTGGGGGGCCATGGCGGAGGCTGGCGGCGGCGCGGCGCTGCTTGGCGTCGCAGCGACACAGGGGGAACCGCACGCTACGTCGCTCATGTTGTCAAACTCAGATGTGGATGCACACGAGGTCGTCGGCTGCTCGGCGGCACCAGAAGCGTCCACCGACGCCACCGCGACGTTACCAAGCGTGGCTGGGGGACTAACGGTCGCTGTTGGTGCAGGCTCCGCCGTGGTCGGCGTGGCCGGAGCAGGTGAGGGGCAGTTTGGCGAGGTGGTGGCGGCCCTCTCCTGCGCCGCTCTCAGGAGCGCGCGTGCGAGCAGCATCTGAGACGTGCGAATGAGACAGCCCCATCCTTTATCCGACCGTACCGAGGAGCGCGGCAGCGGCTGCACGAAGTTTTGCCGGTATGTAAACAGCACAAAGCTTTGTTTTAGTGCCGCAGCGTAGCTGGCTTCATCCGGGCAGGCAGGGCCCCCGCCACACAGAAACACGGGGTACTTCACCTCCTTGCCAGATTGCAGAAAGTCGCGAAGGTACTCCATTGCGTGGGCACACAGAAACGAACGCGCAGAGGGAGCGTCGAGGCTGACAAGAAAGGAGGAGAGAGAGAGAGAGAGAGAGAGAGAACATACAACAACCAACCGGTTTCCGGGCCGCAAAGTCATCATCACGCAGCGAACGAACCCGCGAAACCCTCCCCCCATTGAATGTCGGGATCCTTTCTCCGGGATGGTCGAGAGGCGTCGTTTCGTTGCCGAACTACTGCTCTGGAATCGATCGCGATGACTGATCACGTTTCCGGATTGTTCAAGAAATCAATCTGCGACTTGTGCCGGGGGAACTGATGACCTGAAAACCGGGAGTTGAACCGCTCGGACTCCACGTAGGAAACGTGCCATCTGCGTGTTGGGTACGCGCGATGCCGCCCAATCGAGCAATCGGGGCAAACGGCGCGGCCCCCGTGCGAACAGAACTTGTTGTAAAAAAAGCGAAAGCCGCACTTCGAGCACCGAAAGCACTCGTAGTGGAAAAAGTACCCCGACGTGGTCGGCACCATCGCGTTGCCCGACGGGATCCAAACATAGCTGTAGGGCACGTCGGGATTAATCGCCTTCTTGCAGTTCATGCACTCCGCATTTTTCGGCAGTGCAGGTGGGCGGTCGACCTCCTCGTTGAAGGCCGGGTATTTGGGGTAGATGGGCCGCTCCTCGTGGCGCTTGCTACTGAGCGGCGTGGGACGAGTGGTCCACCACTTCACGTTGTGCGCGGTGCGTAACTTGTGCCGCGTGGTGACCCCCACAATCTTGGTGCGCACCGACGCGACGAGAAGGGGGGCTGTGACCGCGGACGACGTGACGGTTGTCGCTGCGAAGCATGGGCCACCCGGCCCAATCAAAGGGAGCCGCGGTCGGCTGCGGGAAAAGATCGCGTGCGGCATCGCCGACGGGTGTGGCCGATCGGGCAACGCGATCGGCGGCCGCGCCCCTAGAATAGAGACGGCGGCGAGTACGCGTCGGGACATGGAAGAAAAATTGGAGCAACGCTTTACTGCCCCGAAAGCCCGACAAACCAACAACAACAAAGCGCTTGGATTGTGTGGCTGACGTCACAGTTGGATAGAGGCAGCCAAGCCCCTCGCCACAGAACACGAAAAACGGCCAGCAACACACACACAGAAAGGTTTCGTTCACCACTTAGCATCCTGTCAGAATCCACCCGCTCGGATTGTGGCCGCACCAGTACGAGGACAGCCACTTGATGGCGACGTCGGGCGAGCCGTTCCAATTGCCCTCGCCGCTCGATGACGCATGACCGTTCCCGACGCCGAGCACGGCGTGGCCGTAGGGTTGATTGCCGCAGTGCGCCCAGAGCAGCACGGCGCCGCGAGGGACCGCGTCGGGGCTTGTGAAATAGTGCCACCCCGGCTCCTTTTCGGCCGCCACGGTCGCCGCCGCGGCAGATGGCTCATTCAAGTACGAACGGGTCACGCCGCAATGTGCAAACGCGTCGTGCACGAAGCCGAGACACAGCCCCGCGTAGGGCTGCGCGTGAGCGCGGAACTGTTCCTGTTGCCAAGCAATCGCGCAGTCGTAGCAGCTGCCGGACGCGGCGTCCGCCGTGACGTTGTCATCGGCCAGCCGAACGCGACCCGGAAAGCTAGACGCGTCCGCGCGGCAGACGAGCAGCACCGCCGACAGCACGAGAACGGCAGCAGAGAGATAACACCGCATACCGAGGGAGTTGGGAGGGGGGTAAAATACCCACCACTGCCGATCAGCGTCACTAGGAGGGGTCACCAAAGGACACAACACGTTTGTCGGAAGAAAAACCGGAGCGCCGCGCACGATGGGGTGGTCGACTTGGTTGAGCCAGGGCACAACGATCGTGTCGACCATGACAGCAGGAAAATACTTTCGCGAAGTGGTGGACTTGCGAAGCCCAGTTTTTCTGTAAATAGTGACCAAGGTGATCCCTCACGAGAAAAGTACCTACAGCAAGCTGCAACAGGGGTTGTGTGCGCCGTTGACGGAAACGCAGCGAAGACAACCCCCATTGACGTCGCCGCCAAATAAAAATGGATCAAAGCTTTGTGCCGTGCCGGGCCAGGTACGGTGCGGTATCGAATCGAGGGAAACGAGCTTCGAGGAGACGCAGGTTACTTGGTGACCAGAACACATCGGTCACTCCTGGGAAGCCGATGGCCATGCGTTCGTCAGGGCAGAGGGCCACGAACAGCTTGTCTGGCGGTGCGTACACCCCGAACGGACTCACGTCGTAAGACGATTTCCAGAACCCCATGTTCCAGCGCCCCCCCGTTCCGATCGCGCGCGGGGAGAACCACACCATATTCATCACGCGCCGCGAACCCGTTGTGAGTGGCGTGCCGCGATGCCAAACGTCCAGCCGGTACAGTAGCACGCGCCCCACAGCCGGCATCACTTTGATTTCGCGGTCGTAAAGTGTTTGCCGAAACGCGCCGACGACCGGGTCGTTCTTCCGATACCACGCCTCGGCGTCCGCTCGATTGTTGATCCACGGCACGTTGCCGTAGCCGGGTTGCATAATCATTCGCTCGCGCCGGTAGGCCTCATCGTCGTCGCCCGTCCGCGCCACGACCGCCGTCGCGCCGCCGCCGCACTCCTCCGGGCCGTCGAAGTAGATAATCGCCGCCATGGCCACCGGTTCGTGCCACGGCGGCGGCAGGATGATGTTATTCCCAAAGTCGCAGTGCATGCGCTGATCATCGTTGCTCTTTGGCGAACGCGCCTTGGGTTTTTTGATCCAAACGTCAGCTTGGCTTATGTAGACAGCCTCGTCGCGGAGGAGCTTTCGCGCCGCCGCTTGCAGCCGGATCGGCAGCCGGTCCAAATGGGGAAGTCCGCAGGGGAACTCGAAGCTACCATTCTTGCTGCCAAAGTCAGTGTGCTCCGTGCCATCGCTGAACCGAGCTTCGCCACGCGCGGCCGCAATGTCGAACCCGTCCACGACACAGTACCCTTGCGTGCGCCATTGCTCGATCTGCGCGTCGGTCAGCTGCAGCATGTCTGCCATGAGGGCGTGGTGCGTGAGGGCCGCTCCAGTCCTCACCTCACAGATCACTAAAATGTGCAATCACCCGCCGCCACCCTCACCCCGGAGTGTGAAAGGTCAAAGGGGAAAAAAAAACACAACTTGACCGCCGCTGTCCAACCAGTACAGGCTGAAGAAAGCGAAATGAATATGTTTCGGTAATAAAGGGGGTTCTGTCACTGACCTCTCTTTTCTACACATAAGCGCGCCACGTCACGTCGTGAGCGAAAAGCGAGGATCGAGTCATCTAACACGCCCCCTCACCCCTTTTCAGAATGATCCGTTGCCTCCCCCCGCTGAGATCTACGATGGACTCTGCGACAATCGCGCGAAGAGCTCCGCGACGCGCTTTTGCCGGACGCCTTTGCTGGCGTCCCGGAGCTGCACCGCGGCGCTCACGGCCTTGCTGCGCAGCCCCCCGTTCGGTTGAGTAGTGGCACCACGGTCGGACCGCTCGCGAGACCGGTTCGATGACGCGGTGCTGCCCTTTCGAATCAATTCCGTCGATTGCACCTTTGACCCTCCCATGTGCAGACTACCGGCGCGGCCCAACGCCGCGAGGCCTCCAGACGTTGCTGTCGCTTGTAGCGGAGCGTTCCCGGGGCTGGTGCCGCTTGACCCCCCAGCCACCCCTTGGCTTGTCGCTCGTGATGGTTGCCGGCCGTAATTGTTGACTTCGATGGCGACGACGTCCTCTGTGCGCTTTGCGGGGGCGACACGCGTGAGCATCGCCGACAGCATGTCGCTGCCCGCGACGCAGCGCCGCATTGAAGGCCAACGTGCGCAAACTGCGGCGCACGGTCGAATCTCGAGCGACTTGGGGACACCACCGTCCCCCGCTGTCGTTGCGGTGACAAAGATGGAGTCGGCCTGCGCGGCGACGGAGGAGCGTATGGAATCGCAGCGAGCGAATAGCGCCACAGGGTCCACAGACGTGTTCGAAACCGCGTACCCCCCGAATCCTGGAGCGGCTGGAAGTGGCAGTTCGGCGAACGCGAAGGGCTGCAGCTCTCCGGCGCCGCTTGTGCTTTTCGCCGGCGTGGCCGATTGGACGCCTTTTGCAAGTGGAGTTACATCGGCGTGAAATGTCAACTCTGCGATATAGATGGATAAGCATGGCGACGAAGTGCCTGCCGGCTGACCGGCTGAGCGCGTCGTCGCCTGTTCGCTTAGCGTCGCAAACGCCAACAAGGGGACCCGCCGAGCGACAACGGCCCACTGCAAATTAAGAACGTAGTTCAGGCTGGCGACCTTGGAGTTGTTCTGCAAGTCGTAGATGACGATGCGACTGTGGTCGGTCTCGGTGGGATTGCCCATCACGAGGGACGCGACGAGGAGGTCAGACACCGCCAAACTCGCCGCGCCTGGAGGTGTGACACCCCCTCGCGATGGCGGCGACGTCGTTTCGGGGATGCCGACCACTGGAGCCGCGAAAGACAGCGCGGTGACCACCAGCGGCCGCACGGAGTGCTGCTCGGTTCGGTGCGGTGCGTCATTAAACAGATGCGTGAAGTGCCTCAGCTGCGCCGACCACACGACGATGATCCCATCGGCGCATCCGACGGCAACACGAGCGCCGTCCACGGAGTCGAAGGCGCCGCGCCGGTGGGCGACCACCTGCCGCCCCGCGTTGAGCGCACTCGTGGAAATATAGTGAGGCAGGACTCGGTGGCGTTGCCCGTTGAAGGTCGGATCGACAGGAACATTCGGCGCCACGCCGGACAGAAGCGAGGCCCCCCCTATAAATCCAGGAAGGGCGGCGGTGTTGGCGTTACCCGTCGTTTTCGAGGCTGTCGCGGCCGCCGCCGGGGCCTTGCCGCTGCCTGCGGCTGATTCGGTCGTCGCCGCTTGCAGCGATGCCTTCGACTTAGCGTCCATCGCCAGCGCCGCCGCGACGTCAAAGTGTCCCGCAGCGTTCACCAGCGCATAGGTTGATAGCACGGCGGTGCCCGCCCAAGCAACCACGAGGGTGTGATCGCGAATCGCGGCGTCTTCGTCCGTCACGCGCTGGCTGGAGCCGACGAAGTGGCATTGGGGCATGACGGTCAGAACAGTCCTAGATTGCTGTTGCTGTACGGTCGCGAGAGTGCGAGCGGACGGTCCGGGAGGCTTCGCGGTGAACTTAAAATTGGCCGAGGTGGTCGTTTCTAACCCTTCGGCCACCCCGTCACTTCCAGCGGGCGCCAAGGTCTGGGAGGGAAGGCGAAATACGTGAACATCGGGTGGGCTGCTCGACGGCGCGGAGGGTGACAAGACCAGCGCCGCGTGGCAAGCGCCCGATGACAGCACGACGGCGGTAATCGATTTCGCGACTCCATTCACCGATCCGCCGTCGACCGTGCTTGGAGGGGTGAGTTTGGCGAGGAAGTCGTACTCGGGCCCATTGCGGCCGTACACAAGCGCGCTGTTGGCGGGCAGTGCGACGGCAACGTATCCCTCCTCGGACACGTACAGGCCGCTCATCGGCTGCGTCACGCTAAAGTTCGCAACCCAGGAATCTTGGGCGTCCGTGGAAATCACTGAGATGTTGAACGCGACAGAAGTGAGGGTCGGCACCTTACCAGCGTCGGTTTTCAGAGTGGGCAAAGTGGACGTCGCCCCTTGCGAAGGTACGACCGCTGGTGTCGCGTAGGCCAACACATTGCCGGCAACGGCGGAAAATACGGCGGATGTCGGCACGGACGCGATGTCAGTTGCGGCTGTGGTGACATCGAGAAGCGCCGATGCACCGGGTGGGGGCGGCGGTGGGGCGGGAGCAGACGCTTGCGCGGAGACGGTCGCGAGCGACAGCCAGCGGGCGGCTGGCCTCCAAAGTCGCTTCTGCATGGCGATTATTTCCTTCCCCCTGATCGACTCGAAGGCATCGTCGACGACCTGCTGCACCAGCTCGTTGACGAAGCGGAACGGCTGTGGCAAGAGGTCGTTGTTTAACATTCGGTCGGTGATGTTCGAATGACAGCGCGCCGACTCCTGGGGGAGGTGCTCTTAATGAAGGGGAGAAAGGCGACTGACCCAAAAGCCGATTGTACGCCGTGTACGAATACGATTTCGCCTGACCAGACACACATCGCTTTTTTGTCGGCGGTCGCCACGAAAGAACAAAGGGAGGCGTACCCGCTGCCTCTCAGCGGCGGGGCGGCCCTCTTAGAGCAACAGCGCACTAGCTTCACGCCCCAGCCCCCGTTAGAGACTCGGTGTCGAGCCGGGGATGCGCACGACCGAGCTTCGTGACTGGACACGGCCATCTCGCCACGGATGTGAACTTGCACAATCCCGGATGCTCGTGAGGGCGACACAAAACACAAACACACAGTAACCAAAAAAAAGACACCTGTATTGCGGAGGGAGGACGACGTCCCGTTCCCCTTCCCGCGAAGCGAGCGAGCGATGAGGGGAGGCGTTCGATGTCAATCGTCGTCACTGTCGAAAAGGGCAGCGGCCCGGGGCGGAGGTTTCTTTGCTGGCGCCGCCGCCTTCGGAGGGGCCTTGGGTGCAGCGGCCGCTGGCTTCTCGTCCTCATCCGAGTCAGAGGCAAACAGTTTGGCAGCGGAGGAAGGAGGTGCTGCGGTCGAGCCGGCGGAGGCCTTCGGGGCGGCCTTGGGGGCAGCTTTCGGGGCAGGTCTCCGGGCAGCGAAGTCCTCATCGTCGTCGGAATCGGCGGTCACCAGTGTTGCCGCCCCGAATCCGAGGGGATCGCTGTGCTGCGGCGCCGCCGCCGCCGTGACGATTGGCACCGCGGGCTTCGCGGCTGGTCGTGGCGCGTCGGTATCGGCGGCGGACCTCCGTGGACGGCTCGCAGCGTCTTCTGCCTCCTCGTCACTATCTTGCCGCATCGGCTGCCTGTTGCTGTTGTTGCGACGAAGCTCTTCTTCCTCTCGAGCCTTCCGGTTCCTGCTCTCCTCCTCGTCCTCAGCCTTCAACTTTGCATCGGCCTCAGCGGCTTCCTGTTTCAAGCGCTCCTCAGCGGCTTCCCTTTCTTTCTCTCGTTCCGCCTCGGCGGCTGCACTGGCCTCCTCGGCCTCGCGCTGTTTTCGCACTGCCTCTCTCACTCGATCCTCGTCGATTAATCGGCCGAGCTCCTCTTCGTACGGCTGCGCCTCTTCGCGGCGCTCTGCACCCTCGTCATGTCCCACCGAGTCGCGAGCGGCGGACTCTTCGGCCTCGACGTCGCCCCTCTGCCTCTCGCATTCAAGCCGAAAACTAGTAGCTGCCACGGCGGCCTGGCGTTCGGTCGCCGCGGCCGAGGACTGCTCGTGCAAGGCAGCGTCCTCGTCAGCCTCGATCGAGCCGCGGCCTTCAGCCTCATCGGCCATCATCGCCTGCTGCCCCGCGATATCACGAGCGAACAGCACTTCTTGAAACGTTGTGCGCATCTCGCAGAATGCGGCAGCCTCGCCGAGTTCGCTGTGGTGACGTTCCGCCGCCTCGGCATCGCAGGCGGCGCCTCTTTCTTGCATCTGAGCGTGGACGAACGCATCGACGTCAATGGCCCAGCACTCGAACTCAGACTCCACCTCGCCGCGGCGTGCCGCTTCCGGAACCTCGAAGTCCGCGCGCTCGGCCCTCTGCTGGTCGCGGAAAGAAATTAATGCATCCCAAAAGTCCGCTCGGACCTCTTCGTCGTCGATGCTGTGTCGCATTGCCGCTTCCTCGTCGAAGATCGCGCCAAACGCCGCTCGCTCGCGTTCCGCCCACATATGGGCGATGGTTTGCTTTAGCGCGACGTGCGCGGCGTTGATGGGGCTGGTGAACGTGACCATCCAGGTGTCCTCGAGGCTCTGCGCATAGTAGCCACTGAGCGCCTCGTCGATCCAGGACAGTCGGCGGCTGATCGCGGCCGCCCGCTCCTCGTGGTGCTTGATGACCTCGAAGGACAAGTCAGGGTACTTCCCCACGCGCACGGCCTCCACCACCGTGAGCAAGTCGGCAGGCTCGACCGGTCGCGACATTCGGTGAGTCGTGCTCGTGAGACCGAGTAGAACCGCATCTTCCGCGTTGCGGACCTTCAGCTGCGCCGCTTGCAGTTGATACTCCTTTTGCGCCTTTTCTCGAGTGGCCTCCTCGGCGTTTCTCTTTAGGGCCGACACGATGGCTTCTAGCCGCCGATGCTCGGCCATGCTCTCATCCTGGAGGGAGCGTACCTGCGTTTTGTAGGCGTCCAGCTCCGCCTTCGCACGTTGCGTTTCTAATAGCAGCTCCTGCGTCTTCGTTTCCATGTCAAAGCGCGCCTCTCGGCGGCCAATTTCGGCGCCTTCGTCGTGGCCTCTCGTGAAGTTGTCCTCGGCGCACCGGGCCCTGTCGGCGAGGAATTTCTGTTCCCGAGACTGCAACTCCTGCACGATTTCGGATCGCAGTTGTGTCGTTTCGAGTGACCTCCGCTGGCGTTCGTCTTCCATGAGCTGGCCGTAGTGGGTGCGATCACCGTCGGCTTGGCGGCGGAGGTCCTCGAGCAGCGCCGTCTTCAAGTGGACCTCCGCCTGCGCATTGCGAATTTCGTCGAGCAATGCGGCCGTTTTGGCCTCTAGATTTTTCCTGCGAGACCGCTCTTCCCCAAGTTGATCCTCAGCGGCGTCCAGCTTTCCCAAAATGGCCTTGGCTTGCACCTCGAGCACAGACGCTTTGCCCTTAGTTTCGCGAAGGTCGTTGTCGCTCATGTCTAGCAGTTTCTTGACGGTCTGTAGGTGACGCGTGAGATCGTCCCGCTCCGCGGCGATACGTGTTGACTGCTCTTGGAGTTTCATGATGTTTCGGTCAATCTCAAGTCGCGTGTCGCTGGAGGATGTGACGGTTTGCTTCTTCTCGTCCATCAATCCCTGTGCGACTTGCGCGGCTTTGTCGACTCGGCGCTGCAGGTCCAAGTTGCGCTCTTCCAGCGCTTTGATTAAGTCTTCGCGGCGGGTGACTTCCTCCTTGAGCTTGTCGTAGTCGTTTGTGAGTTGCTTCACACCGTGCTCCAGCGCCTGCGAGGTTAAAACACTGGGCTTTGGCCGATTGACGGTCTGCTGCCAGTCCTGGTGAAACGTACCGACCTTGTCTTGCAGGTCACGTAGCGTGGACGCCGCGGTGTTGATTTGAGCTGCCACGCGCTGCACCAGTAGCATGTGCTCGGCGGGCACCCCCCCTCCAAGACCGGCTCCGCCTGCGGGCGTTGACGACGCACCTCCCGGCGGCGGCTGATGACTCGTGGCGCTGCCACCCTCCGGGAACGCCACGGCCGGAGCGGCGCCGCCACCACCCGCTCCGCTGATAACCAGCGCGGTGCTATTGGATGCGCCGGACGACATGACGACCGGCGGACCGGCGGGCGGCACCGCGATGTCCCGGGGGACTGCACGAACGAGGTGAACCACGAAGACGCTGGCATGCGAGGGACCCTGCCCGCCCGCTCGGGGCATGCCGGAGGGGACCACCACGACCCGGCGGGTGTCTTCGAGCATGCCGGCAACGCTCGCCTCGAAGCCCTTTCCGTCCGGAAGCATCGCAAAGGCGGACTGCAACGCATCGAAGGCGTAATTCGCGTCGCCGTTCGTTTCCTGCAACTCGCCCAGCACGGGGAGGGAACCGGATGCGCCGGGCGTGAACGCGAAGGAATGGAAGCGCACCTTGGCTCGCTGACCGACTTCCAGCGGGGGCTGAGCGCGCTTCGCGGAGTGGCTTAAGTCCGCGAGGACCGCCGTGTGCGCGGGCTGACCCGCGGCACCATACATGGCGAGCGCCAAATGGGCCACGAAGGGCGCCACGTCGCTGTTGCGCAGAAACATCATGTTGAACGCCGTGCCAGCGTCATCGCGGAAGCAGGCGTATTCCGCCGTCTGCAGGCAGAACTGCAGGCTGTGCTCGTTGCTGCCGGTGATCGTGGACGCACAGAGGGTCTGTCGCTGCTCGTTGTAGCAAACAAGTTTGTAGCGGAGATTGGCGCCGCCTTGCCCTACGATGGCGCATGCGCAGTTGCCCCGGTCCTGGGTTGACGATCCCTTCAACTCGAACAGAACGACGGGTACGGTAATGGATGTCGTTTGCGTCATCGCACGCGGCGGCGGGTGACGCGCTGGAAAACGAAGAAAAAATAAAGGAGGGAGATGAAATGAAAACCTGCGCTTCGAAAGTTGCCGCAACGGAACGCACTTTCTCCGCCTCCAGAGTGTGTGTGTGATCTGCCGGAATCCCTTGCACACAGTTACAAGGAGGGCGCGGACAGCGGATTTGTGGGACGGCCACGTGTCAAATCGCCGCTCGACGTCGTTGGTGTCAACACGCCGTTGGGCGTCGTGTTCGTGACCCCTGTCGGAGTGCTGCGTCCACTCGCAGGGCTGCGAATGGCCTCCTCCTGTTGTGTTTCGGAGGGTGTGGCGCTTTCCAACAGGAGCAGCGGCCGTTGCAGTGGGTCCATCTCGACGTCACCCCCTGTGGACGAGCGTCGACTCACAAGGGGGTTGGAGGCAGCTGAGACGCCGGTGTCCCCCCCGGGCGTCATGGCGGCGCGGCGTGCTCCTCGCATCTTCGTCATGATGGCGGCAATTTCCAGCGCGGCGGATATCAGCATCTGCAACATGATCACGACGTTCACGGCAGTGCCGACAAGCTGCGCGCGCGACTCCCAGACGCCTTGCTGCGCGTCTCCTCCGCCGGCGGTGGCCGCGACCGCGACGGCTGCTAACGCGACCAAGGCTGCGGCGACGCACGACGACAGACCCCACTCGACCACGCTGAGATGCGGTCTCACGATGCAAAGGTACGCGAGATGCGCCAGCGTGACCAAGAGCATCAGGATGGCGAGTTTGTTGCACGCGGACGCGTCGGACGGCCGAATGCCGGCTAGCACGGCCAGCAAGCACGCGACGAGCAAATCTTCGTAGAACGCTGCACGCACGATGCGACGGTGAGTCGTTTTGACGAACTCGTAGGTGCCCACGAGGGCGACCTGGGCGGTGCGGAGCCACAGAGGGGACGGCGCGTGGGGATTGCCGTCGTCGCTGTCTACCGACGAGCCAGTCGTCGAGAAGAAATGATAAAAAGAAGCAGAGGACTCGATGGTGGCGGGCACGATGGCGATTCCAGTGCCGGCGGCGCAGATGCAAAGGTGCAGCATGCCGCATCCCGCGGCTACAACGGCTGCAACACCGTCACGCTCGTCAGCTCGGACGTCCCCACGCCCGCTGCCAAGGAGGCCCCCGCATGAACGACCACCAGCGCGCACGTGCCGAACGCAATTGGAGAAAAGTACGCGGCCAAGACGACGGCCGCGGTTCCTGCGTGGGAGGGCGCCTTCGCGATCCAACCGGTAGCGCGATGCGGCAGAGGGACAGCTGCCGTGAACGGCGCGTCTGCATCACGTGTGGCGGCCGTCTTTTGCGGGGCCAGGGAGGCGGACCGTTCGCGCACCGCCATCGCCACGATGACGATCGTGACTCCCGTGGCCGCGAAGGTGGCAAGGGTCGTGCTGAGCAGGGGCCCCAGCAGCCTGCGGTAGCGTCCATGCCCGAGGCTCCACACGATGCCCACTTGCGCAGGGGCCGGCTCCATGGCCTCGTCGCTGATGACGCAGTTCACGATACCCGCTAACGCGCTCGACATACCGGCCTTGGTCGCCGAAGAAGGAACCAACGGGCTCGTAAAGGCGCTCACCACGGCGGCAGAGGTGCCGGTGACGACGATACTCTGACGATACGACCCGTCACGCACTTGACTCAGCAACGTCCCCGCCGCAGCGTCGGGTGATAGCGATACGCTCACGACACGCGGATGTGGGGACGGGGGCGGGCTCTCGGCAGGGGTGCTCGAAATCGTTGGTGCGGTCGTTGTGTTGCCGATCAGTGGCGCGGGGGGCCGCACGTGAGCATCGTCAGATTCCGAGGAAGACGTGCGGCTTGGGGTCGCCGTGACGCGTGGTGGGACGGACGGTGTGCTCCTGACGGTCGGCGACGTCGTGGCAGCGTACGTCGCGGTTCGTGCGGTTCCCGTGAGGCTCACGGACATCGACGCGCTCATTGTCCGCGTCATCGTGACGGCATTGCACCGATCTCTGACGAAGCGCAATCCGTGGGGCAGCACGCCGCGGTCACACTGGCACGCGCAATCCGGAAACGAACCGTGGACGCCGGTGGCGAGCGCCGCGTTGCAGTCTAAGTCAACGGAGCACTGCGTGCAGTCCACCGGCGACGCGAAGGGGAGGATGATGCCCAACGGGGCGGCCGCGTCGGTGGTCGACAGCGGCTTCCCGTTGAACTCGTTGCAGCGACTCAAGTACGACTTGGACGGGCCGTCGGAGAATGCCGTGTGACCCAGGAAGTCCGTGACGGCCAGGAGGGCGGTGATTTCGTCTTTCCAGAAGCGACAGCGGTCCACGAACCACGCGACGTTCCTGAGTAGGGGTACATCGCGAGAAAGTCCCACAGTGCCGGCCACACCCGGATCGTTAACGCCGGAAGGGGTCCGACTCGGAAGAATGGTCATGGGTGACGAGCTGCTCGCAACCGACGACGCACCGCGAAGTGACAGTGTCTGCAGAAACAAGGTCACTCCGGGGAGCTTAGGACTTGGCAGTCGAATCAGCGAGCCACCGCGAACGATATCGATGGAGCTTTGCCCCGCAAATTGAAAAATGCAATTTGCAACGGAACTCTCTCCAACTGCGGCCACAGCGACCGCCGTCGACATGGAATTAATGGACGCAGCGTGCGCGGCCACGATCGTATTCGTGAACAGCGACGCGTCCACGTCGAGCAAACGAAACTGATCGTTGGTGCACGTTGACGCCAACGTCAGGTCCGCCGTGAGAAAGACACAACGATCGACGGACGGAGCTGCGGTGCCCGGGCGGGAGGAACGGCGCACGACCACCACGTGGAGCAGCGACGGCCAACATGGGGTGGCACGGTCATCGGCTTGAGGCTCGTGGGATACGTTGAGCACCCCGCAGATAGTAACCACCGCCGAGCGATGTAGTTCGGTCGGTGACAAGCTGACGAGGGCGACGGTGCCAGGCCGATAGTCCATCGCAGCCGGCAGAGCCCCCCAGCGGTTCCATGACATGCGGAGGAGCAGCGAGGAGGTATTGACCCCCGGCGCATTTCCGGCCACACCGCAAAGCCCGTCGGTGGGCAGGTCGACGCTGCTCCGTGGAGTGGCGGTGATCCACGACCGCAACGTCTTCCAGAGTCGCTCGACTGCCATGGTGCCGCTGCGAAGGGGCAACGTTACATCGACAAGCGGCGCCCAGGGCATTCCGGTCACCATAATCAACGAGTCAACGATCTCACCACCGCTCACTCTGACTGCCACGCAGCTGCTGTCGTAGCGTGAACAAGAAAGCGACAGGGGCACACGACGCTGAGGGAGCAAGTCATTGCTGTTGTCGACGAGCCCTGCTGCATTGACCAGCAAACCGAGGTAGACCATGACGGTCGTCTTCCGCACCGCACCATCAATGACTACCGAATCTGTCGTCGAGATCGTGGAATTGCTCAGCACGCCGTCCATGTAGAAAAACCAATATCGCCACGATGCGACGCTGATGACGAGGTTGTGTGAGATGAAGAGGTTGGAGGCATCGCCGATGACCTGCATCGCGCCCGACCAGCCACGAGACGACAAAGCGAGGCGACTGCGCGTCAACACCACGGTGCCCATCGCGACACCACCGATGTCTGATCTGGTCCGCATCGCGAAAACAAAGGACGCCGGCGACGACGCGAAGGACCCGTAACACGGGTCGGCCATGCTCGTGGTCACGCGGAGATCCGACTCGTCCACCAACAACATGGAAAGAGCACCTATGCCCCCCGGGAACGAAAATGCATGATTCAGCGCGCCGCAATTGTGCGTGGTGTACACCGCCATGCCGACCCGTTCGAACCGCAAGTCGGAGCGGTTGACGACGCCGCGGACGATCACCCCGTACGTGGAGTGCGAACCCGACAACGAAACTTGCGTGTCGCGGGCCACAACCGAGGAGTCTTCCAGCGTGCCGACGTCCAGCCCGCGGCAGTCGTCGCCGAGCGCCGGATGCGAACAGAAGCCGCCGATGTCGCCGAACATGACGAAGCTGCTGTTGAGCACGCGGCCGACGATGTAGACGCTCCACTCGACCTGCAGCGACGAGTCCGTGAGCTGCCCGGAAATGTAAACGCGCCAGAAGCGCATGAAGTTCGGGGAGGTCACCGTCACGTTACCCAGCTCGAGCCGAGTCACAAACGCGGACGCGCACCATAGAAACGACGCCCAGCCGCGCGTTCGCAGATCGGCGGTGCCGCTGCGGATGGTCACACGGCCCAGCATGCTGTCGTCGAAAGACACGCCCAACGCAGGCGGCGTCAATCCGAAGTCGCCGAAACAAATGTCCGCAAGCGACGTGGTGACGCTGAGTGAAAATGACGACAGCGTGAACGTCGACGATGCCTCCATTCCACCTCGAAACGCAAACCCCCGGTTGAGCGCGCCGCAATTGTTCGTGGTGTACACCGCCATGCCGACCCGTTCGAACCGCAAGTCGGAGCGGTTGACG
>ERZ1292630.661-Hain-H41-02um-R3-661-length-34889-cov-7_pt1 | contig 34889 bp, 36 predicted proteins | sample MGYA00564408_ERZ1292630 | MGnify/ENA primary metagenome ERZ1292630 (study PRJEB36523, sample SAMEA6512641) | groundwater metagenome | collected 2019-01-08 | study: AquaDiva: Metagenomics assemblies of 32 groundwater samples
GAAAGCAAATGATCGCAGCGGCGAGCATGTTCAAAGCCAAGTATGAACGATCCGTTTTTTCATAGCGAACGAGGAGCTTCCGAAAACGGTTGAACCAGGAATGCGCAACGTCTTGGCGTGCCGCGGGTCCGCACGGTAGTTGCAACAGGCACGGAGGCTCCGGCCCTGTTGGCGCCGATCCAATTTTGACCCATGTGGCGAGATTTCGTTGACCCAAGCATCAAGCTTGCGATCCGGTGCCACCATTGCGATTGTTAGGATGCCACATGGGTCAGTCCAGTTTCGGCATCTGGGTCAATTCTCGACTGGCGGCAACAACACTGAAGACAGCCAGGACAAAAACCACGCAGTTGCGGTAAAATGCGCCTCCCTCGAGGAGCGTTGCGACGGATTTCACCATCCGCCAGGCTCGAGGTGTCCACAACCGCAACGGCGCTCACGAACTTTTTTCTTGAACGAAAGGAGCGCGTGATGAGCGCCGTACCGCATAGCAAGAATTTCACCGACTGCAAAGTTGCCGACCTGTCGCTGGCCGACTGGGGACGCAAGGAAATCCGCATTGCCGAGACCGAGATGCCGGGCCTGATGGCCATTCGCGAGGAATACGCGGCGAAACAGCCGCTCAAGGGCGCGCGCATCACCGGGTCGCTGCATATGACCATCCAGACCGCGGTGCTGATCGAGACTCTGCAGGCACTGGGCGCGCAGGTGCGCTGGGCCTCGTGCAACATCTACTCCACCCAGGACCACGCCGCGGCGGCCATCGCCGCCACGGGCACGCCGGTGTTCGCCTACAAGGGCGAGTCGCTGACGGAATACTGGGACTACACCCACCGCATTTTCGAATGGCCGGACGGCGCTCTGTCCAACATGATTCTCGACGATGGCGGCGACGCCACCCTGCTGCTGCATCTGGGGGCGCGCGCGGAGAAGGACGCCTCCGTCCTCGCCAGTCCGGGCAGCGAAGAAGAGACATGCCTGTACGCGGCGATCAAGCAGCGCCTCGCCGCCCAGCCAGGCTGGTACGCGAAGCGCCTCGCCGCGGTGAAAGGCGTGACCGAGGAAACCACCACCGGCGTGCACCGCCTGTACCAGATGCACAAGGAAGGCAAGCTCGCCTTTCCGGCGATCAACGTCAACGACTCGGTCACCAAGTCGAAATTCGACAACCTGTACGGCTGCCGCGAATCGCTGGTGGACGGGATCAAGCGCGCCACCGACGTGATGATCGCCGGCAAGGTCGCCCTGGTGGCAGGTTACGGCGACGTGGGCAAAGGCAGCGCCCAGGCGCTGCGCGCGCTCTCGGCGCAGGTATGGGTCACCGAGATCGATCCCATCAACGCGCTGCAGGCTTCGATGGAAGGCTACCGCGTGGTCACCATGGAATACGCCGCCGACAAGGCCGACATTTTTGTCACCGCCACCGGCAACCTCCATGTGATCAAGCACGAGCACATGAAAGTGATGAAAGACCAGGCCATCGTCTGCAACATCGGCCATTTCGACAACGAGATCGACGTCGCTTCGCTGGAGCAGTACCAGTGGGAAGAGATCAAGCCGCAGGTGGACCACGTCATCTTCCCGGACGGGAAACGCATCATCGTGCTCGCCAAAGGGCGGCTGGTAAACCTCGGCTGCGGCACCGGGCATCCCTCCTACGTCATGTCCTCTTCCTTCGCCAACCAGACCCTGGCGCAAATCGAAATCTGGAGCGAAGCGCAGAAAGGCTCCGGCAAGTACCCGATCGGCGTCTACGTGCTGCCCAAGCACCTCGATGAAAAAGTGGCGCGCTTGCAGCTGAAAAAGCTCAATGCCATGCTCTCCGTACTCACCGATGAGCAGGCGAAGTACATCGGGGTCAGCAAGGATGGCCCGTACAAATCGGACTTGTACCGGTATTGAAGAAAAGCGGGAGGATGCACCCCCTCCCTCCTCCCTCCTCCCTGCCATGGAATCACAGAAGAAATATCCCCCCACGTTCAGCTTCGAGTTCTTCCCGCCGAAAACGCCGGAGGGCATGGACAAGCTGCGCGCCACCTGGAAGCAGCTGATACAGCTCAAACCCAGGTTCTTCTCCGTCACCTACGGCGCCGGCGGCTCGACGCGCGACCGCACGCTGGAGGCGGTGCTGGAAATCCAGAAAGACGGCGGCGATGCCGCGCCGCACCTCTCCTGCATCGGTTCCTCCCGCACCGACATCGCCGCAACGCTGGCGCTGTACCAGGCGCACGGGCTGCGCCATATCGTCGCGCTGCGCGGCGACCTGCCCTCGGGCGCGGCGAGTGCGGGCGAGCTGCGCTACGCCAACGAGCTGGTGGAATTCATCCGCCAGACCAGCGGCGATCATTTCCACATCGAAGTCGCCGGCTATCCCGAGTTCCATCCACAGGCGCGCTCCGCGCAGGACGACCTGCAGGCGTTCAAGCGCAAGGTGGATGCGGGCGCGAATGCCGCGATCACCCAGTATTTTTTCAATGCCGACGCCTATTTCCGTTTCATCGATGACTGCGAGGCGCTGGGCGTGGACCTGCCGATCGTGCCCGGCATCATGCCCATCGCCAATTTCTCCCAGCTCGCGCGCTTCTCCGACGCCTGCGGCGCGGAGATTCCGCGCTGGCTGCGTCTGCGGCTGCAGAGCTACGGCGACGACCTCCCATCGATCCGCAGTTTCGGCCTGGACGTGGTGACCGAGCTATGCGACCGCCTGCTGACGCAGGGCGCGCCGGGACTGCATTTCTACACCATGAACCAGGCCGGGCTGGTTTCGACCCTATGGCAGCGGCTCGGGCTTTAGCCACGAACCCATACCTTCGAACGCGCTGGGCAGCAAATCAGCCGCGCGCTTTTTTCATGCTGGAGCACACTTGCACATCCCCGTAGTCGAGCCCGGCACCCTGGGCCCCTGCCCGGTTGCACCCGATGCGCTTCAGGGTATCAAGCGCCAGCAAACCAACCCGGCGCGCTGGAACGGTCCTAACTGGGAGGAGTTTTCCAGCGCGGTCCGCGAACGCGGCATAGAGTTGCTGGAAACCATGGCGGCGCGCGCCGCCTTCGCCACCGACGCCGGCGGCACTGCCTACGGCTTGGCGCACGGCGTCGTCATCGCGCGCAGCACCGAACAGGTCGCACTCCTGCTCCAGGCCGCGCAACAGTACCGCGTGCCGGTTACCGTTTCCGGCGGCGGCCTGACCACCGAGGGCGAGTCGGTCGCGTTCGGCGGCGTCTTGCTGGATATGAGCGGCATGAGCCGGGTGCTGAAGATCGATGCGGAGGCGCTGACGGTGCGCACCGAAGCCGGGATTTTCTGGCACAGCCTGGCCGAGGAGCTGCGCCGGCAGGATTTGGATTATCTGTCGGCGCCGCTCAACCTCACTTCGTCTGTCGGGGGCACGCTGGGCGTGGGCGGAATCGACGTGAATTCGGCGCGTCTGGGCTGCAGCGCCGATCAGGCATTGGCCTTGCAGGTGGTCACCCCAACCGGCGAAATCGTCGAATGCTCCGACACCCACAACGCCGGGTTGTTTCAGCGGGTGATTCTCGGTTACGGTCAGTTCGGCGTGATCACCGAAGCCACGCTGCGCGTGCGCCGCTATACGCCACTACGCATGCATTACTTCTACTATACATCGCTGCGCACCGCAATCGAAGACCTGCAGTTGCTCGACCGCAATGACGCCAGCGATTATTCGGGAATACTCACGATCATGGACTGCGCGGTGAATCTGCTGCTGGCCTTCGACTCGGACGAGCGTGAAGCGGCGTTCATGGCGGACTGGCGGCCGCGCCTGCGCGGTTACGGCGAAGTCGGCTTCGGCCTGCGCACGCTCATCCACTATGCCCTGCGCCCGTGGAAACTCGGCGAGGCCTGGTACCTGCTGCAGCGCAAGCGCGAGCTGTTTCCCGAGCTGCGGCGCCCGGAATACATGCGCGAGGGCACCATGCTCGAGCGCAGCGTCGTGTTTTCGCGCGCGGTGTGGAAATTCTGGGGCAGCCGGCAGATGGTGATTCCGGACCTGGCGACTTCGGCACCCAAGTTCGTCGAGGCGGTGGAGCGCGGCAACGCGGTCTGCCGCAAGTATTTTCCGCATTACACGCTTTACCTGGTCGGCATCAAACTCCGACCGGAGCATAGCCAGCATTACGAAATGTCGTGCATCCCGCCCGATGCCGAAGGCTGGGCCTACGGCTGCGAATTCGAGCCGATGCTGGATGACGGAGTGTACAGCCGCGACTATCTGCAGTCGTTCAAGAACGAGATTTACGACATCGGTGTGGACATGGGCGCCAGCTACTATCGTTTCGGCGGCATGATGAAGGGCTATATCCGGCGCGTGTTCGGCGATGCCCTGGTGGACCGGCACTTGGCGCTGAAGCGCCAGGCCGACCCGGCGATGATCTTGAACCGTCACGTCATTTTCTAGACATGTTCGGCCTTGCCAAAAACACGCGACAGCCGCGACAGGATTATGCCTCCTGCAGCGGCTGCAGCCTGTGCCTGCTGGTGTGCCCGGTATGGCGCCGAAGCCACGATTTTGGCCTGACTCCGCATGGGCGCGCGAAGGCGCTGCAGCACGGCACCGCCGCCGCCGATATCGCCGCCTCGATCCAGAGTTGCACCCTGTGCGCGGCCTGCGAGCCGGTCTGCCCGGAAGAAATTGGTCTGGTCGCAATGACGCTGGACCTGCGCCGCCAGGTGCCGCAGCCTGCCGCGATGCAAGGTCTGCGAGACCGGATGGACGAGCAGGCGGCGCGGCCGCTTGCGCCGCGCCCCCTCTCGCCCACAGTGCTGCTGCCGGGCCAGGCATTGCGCGAACGTCGCGGCACCCTGGCGCGGGTGGCCGCCCTGTTGGGAGGCGCAGGCAATATTCCGATTGCGGATGATGACGGCTCGGATATCGCTCTGGCGCTGGAAGCGGGAGCGGCGGTTCCGGCGCCACGCCTGGAACGGTTTCTGCAGGCGCTGCGCGGGCTAAAGAAAATCGTCGTCGCCGACGGCCTGTTGCTGCGCCACTTGCATCAATGGCTGCCGCGGTCGAAGATTACCAGCGTCGGCGAAGCCTTGAGCGGCCTGGCCGCCGTGCGCGGCGCTCTGCGCGCATGCGACCTGTACGTGATCGAGCCGCGCGCCTATCATGCCGATTACCAGCGCTTGGTCAAGTATTATGACGCCCTGCGCTCGGCCACAGGCTGCGCCCTCAACCTCGACTTGCAGCGTATCGCCATTCCGGCCGCGGCGCGCAGCCTGCCGCAACGGCTGGGGCTGCAAGCCGCAGTGGACACTGCGGACAAAAGCGCGGACGACACCGTCCAGGCGCGCTGGATACTGCAGGGGCGGAATATCGCGCGCATCGTGGTGGAGAGCATGGAGGACGGCGCCGCGTTCGAGCGGGTCAGCGAGCTTCCGGTGGTGCACCTGGCGGATTTGGCGGATGATGGGACATCATGAAAGAGGTACAAGGCTGATGCGTTCGGTTGATGTCGTCATCGTCGGCGCCAGCCTGTCTGCGGCCGCGGCCGCCAAGCGCCTGGTGGACGCGGGCCTGGAGACCATCGTCCTGGAGAGGAAGGAGCTGCCGCGCCACAAGATCTGCAGCGGCATCCTGTCGCCGCGCGGGCACCGTTTCCTGCTGGAAAATTTCGGCCCGCTGCCGCGGGAAGTGCTGCACGAGCCGACTTCGTGCCGCGGCGTGACTTTCCATTTCCCCAGCATGGTGTCGATGACTATGGATTTTTTCGGCGGCCCGACCCCGCATCTGCACCGCAAATACTCCGATTACTGGGCGATCAAAAGGAGCGGCGCGGAAATACACGACCGGACCTCGTTTGCCGGGCTCGAGGACCGCGGCGATCATGTGCTCGTCCAGGCAAGAAACAACGGCGAGCCGGTCGAATACCGCGCGCGCCAGGTGATCGGCGCCGATGGACCGAGCTCGCTCGTGATCCGCTCCATCTACCCCGATTACCCGCAATCGATCCCCTGGTTTTTCGTCGGCCAGAAATTTCACGACATCATCGATTGCCCGCTGAGTCCCGATTATTTCCATTTCTGGTTCCACCCCGGCCTGGGGCATTACACCTGGAGCCATGCCCGCGACGGCCAACAGATCGTCGGCGTGGGCTTCAAGCGTGGCGACAATTTTGCCAAAAAGCACGAAAACGTCGTGAACTATCTGGCCGAAAAGCATGGCGTGCGCCTCCATCCCCACACCGGGGACGAGGGCTGCGGCGAGAATTTCGGGCCGTCGCTGATCAACCGCTACGTGTTCGGCAAAGGCAACGTATTGATCACCGGGCAGGCTGCGGGTTTCCTCAACATGATCGGCGAGGGCATGAGTTGCGCGCTGCACTCCGGCGCAATCAGCGGCGAAGCGGTGGTGGAAGCGCGCCTGCGCAACCGCCCGGTGCAGGAAATGTACCGCAGGATGATCGCCTCGGAAGTGCGCCGGACGACAGACCAGTGGAACCCGCTCAAGATCGCCTTCGACCGCCCGCATGAAGCCGACTTCCCGGCCGCGCTGATGGCCCTCGGCTGGCGCGACCGCGCCAAGGTGCTGCGCGACCTGTGGCGTTTCGTCCTGCTGTACAAGGAATTCAAGTGGGGGCGGCAGATGTTCATGGCCGCGATGCAGCGTCCGCTTATCGGCGGCTATTCGATGCGGCGCTGGCTGTAGCCGACAGCCGGGCGTGTTCTCTAGCTCTAGCCCGCGCCCGGTTGCTCCGGGGATGCGTTCACGCGGTTGCGACCGCCGTTCTTGGCGCGGTACATGGCCGCGTCGGCTTCCGCGACCAGGGCCGCAGCCGCGGTGTCGGGCTCGCGCGTCCGGTCCAGCATCGTCACGCCCAGCGACAGCGTTACCGCGAGGCTGGTCCCGCCGGCAATGACGAAGCGCGCATCCGCAACGGTCTGGCGAATGCGCTCGGCGATGGCGAGCGCCGCGCCGATCTCGGTCTGCGTCAGCAGAACTGCGAATTCCTCGCCGCCATAGCGTGCCATCACGTCGCTGGTGCGCAGTTGCGCCTTGATATGCAGCGTCATCTCGCGCAGCACCGCATCCCCCGCCGCGTGCCCGAACACGTCGTTGATGCGCTTGAAATGGTCGACATCGAGCATCATGCAGCACAGCGGCTGGCCGCTGCGCAGCGCGCGATTGGCCTCCTCGTGCAGCCGCTGGTCGAAGTAGCGGCGGTTGTACACGCCAGTCAAGGGATCGGTCATGCCGAGGTGGCGCAGGCGCTCCTGGTTGGCCACGTTCTCCAGGCAGATGGCCACGATCGCGGCGAGCCGCTCCATGAAATCGGTCGCCATGCCGGCGACGAAACGTCCCCGCTCGCTGCTCGCGAGATTGAGGCTGCCGTTCAGCCGCTGACTGCGCGCGAGCGGCAGCAGGGCAACGCTCGCCGGAGCGGGCCCTGCGCCAGGGAAAAAAGCCGCATGCCGCGACGGCTCGAACGGGCCCAGCACCGGAGCGGCGCCGGCTCCGAATCCGCGCCGCAGCGTTTGCTCGTCAACGAGAAAACTCAAGCCCGCCAGGCTTTCCGGCTCGATGCCGGCATCGAGCAGCATGCGCCGCAGCTCGTACTCGGGATCGACCAGCACCAGAGTCACCGCATCGAGCGCGAATGCACGCCTGTAATCGGAGAACAGCGCGTCGGCGAGCTCGCGCACGCCTGCCGCCTGGATCAGTTTCAGTTCGAACAGCTGCAGGCGGCGCATCAGGCGCTCGTTGTCGCGCGCTTGCGCGAGCATACGGCTCAACTGCTGGCGCAATTGTCCGATGCCGGCTTCGGGGTCAACGGGCATGAGTGCAGGGCTCCATGGTGAATGCGTCGGGGGCAGCGGCTTAGGGGATTGTCTTGGGCGATTGTATTACAGCTGCTGCCGCATTTATTCTGGGCAACACCGGCAGAATGCGCTAGACTGCGCGCGGCCGTCGCGCTTCACGGGCGCTTCACGGCCCACCAGAGCCGCCGCAGTCATCGCCAGCCCATCCTATGAAAAACGCACGTGCTCGCGGGGAACCTGCCGCCCCGGCGCCGGCCACCCCGCTGCTTAAGCGGCTCGGGCCGGGCCTCATCACCGGCGCCGCCGACGACGACCCGAGCGGCATCGCGACCTATTCGCAGGCTGGGGCGCAGTTCGGCTACGCCATGCTCTGGTCGGTATTGTTCACCCTGCCGCTGATGATCGGCATCCAGATCGTCAGCGCGCGCATCGGCCGGGTCACCGGCCACGGGCTCGCTGCCAATATCCGCGAACACTACCCGGCCTGGCTGCTGCATGGTGTGGTCGGCCTGCTGCTCGTCGCCAACACCATCAACATCGCCGCCGACCTGGGCGCGATGGCCGCGGCGCTGCGCTTGCTCATCGGCGGGCCGGCGCACCTGTATATCATCGCTTTCGCGACGGTGTCGCTGGGGCTGCAGATTTTCATTCCGTTCCCGCGCTATGCGCCGATCCTGAAGTGGCTGACGCTGACGCTGTTCGCCTACGTCGCCACCGTATTCGTGGTGCAGGTGCCTTGGGGCGAGGTGTTCAAGCGCACCTTCCTTCCCCCGGTCGAGCTCCACGCCGATTACCTGCTCACTCTGGTCGCCGTGTTCGGCACCACCATCAGCCCCTACCTGTTTTTCTGGCAGGCGTCGCAGGAGGTCGAGGAGCAGCGCGCCGGGCCCGGGGAGGAGCCGCTGCGCGTGGCGCCGGAACAGGCCAGTGCGCACCTGAACCGCATCAGGCTCGACACTTATGTCGGCATGACGTTTTCCAACGCGGTGGCTTTTTTCATCATGCTGACGGCGGCGGTGACGCTGAACCTGCACGGCATCACCGACATCCAGAGCTCGGAGCAGGCAGCCGAAGCGCTGCGCCCGATCGGCGGCGAGTTCGCCTTTGCGCTGTTCGCCTCGGGAATCATAGGCACCGGCATGCTGGCCGTGCCCATCCTCGCCGGGTCGGCGGCCTATGCCGTGGCCGAATCGTTCCGCTGGCCGATCGGCCTCGGCCTGCAGTTCGCCGAAGCGCGCGGTTTTTACGCTATCGTGACCGTGGCGACGCTGGTCGGGGTAGCGCTGAATTTCACCGGCCTCTCCCCGGTCAGGGCGCTGATCTGGAGCGCAGTGATCAATGGTGTGATCTCGGTGCCGATCATGGCGGTCATGATGCTGATGGCGGCGCGGCCCGAGATCATGGGGCGTTTCACCATCAAGCGCCGGCTCAAGGTCCTGGGCTGGCTCGCCACCCTGCTCATGGCGCTCGCAGTCGCAGCCATGTTCATCGCGTTGGGCCGCTACCTGGTCTGATCCCAAAACCGGGCCGCAGCGGCCCGGCGCCATCCGCTTGACCGGCGCCGCGGCCGCATTCAAACTGGGCCCCCGCGCGCAAGCTGCGCGAAGGTTGAACTTCAGTTAACCGAATCGGCGCGGCTCACGCGCAGGAAATATGCCGTGACCAGGCTGCTCGCCAGCACCAGGCTCGCGATCGCGGCGAGCCAGAAGCCCGGCGCGCCCAGGGGAGTGGAGAGGCCGAGCCAGGCCAGGTCGACGCTGGTCAGGCCGATCACATAGCCGCCGCCCAGGCCTACGCCCCACAGGGCGAAACCGTAGATCAGCATCGGCACCACGGCGCGCTTGTAACCGCGCAAGACGTTGACCACCACCGCCTGCACCGCGTCGAACAGGTGATACACGGCGACGAAAGCGATCAGTCCGGCGGCGACGCGGCGCAACCCGGCGTCACCGGTGTACAACCCGGCGATCCCGTTGGCGAACCAATAGAGTCCCGCGCCTATGACCGCGGCGCAGGCGAGCGCGAGCGCGAGGCCGGCGAGACCGGCGGCGCGCGCACGCGCATGCTGGCGCGCGCCCAGCGATTGCCCGACCACCACGCTAGCTGCATTGCCCAGTGCGAGCGGCAGCATGAAGGTGAGCACAGCGAGGTTGGCGGCGATCTGGTGCGCGGCCGAATAGAGTGCACCCAGCCGCGCGATGAACAGCGCCATGAAAGTGAATCCGGTCACATCAATCAGGAAGGTCAAACCGATGGGCAGGCCCAGGGACAGGATGCGGCCCAGCGCTTTCGCGTCCGGCCAGGACCAGTGCGCGAACACCCGGAACGGCCGGTAGCCGGGCTCGAACCAGCACCAGGCCCAGGCGAGCGTGCATACGATCCAGGAGACGAGCGCGGTCGCCACCGCGCAGCCGGTGCTGCCGAGTTCGGGCGCGCCCAGATTGCCGTACATGAACACCCAGTTGAGCGGCACCTTGAGCGCGAGGCCGACGAGCGTCAGCGCCATCACCGTGCGCGGGCGCGAGATCGCGGTGGAGAAGCTGTAGAACACGCGGAACAGGAGCGAGGCCGGCACCGACCAGGTGAGCGCGTGCAAATAGGCACGCACCTTGGCTTCCAGCGCGGGTTCGAGCCTGGCCACGGCGAGAAAAGGCTCGGGATAGGCGAACAGCACGAGCGAGACCAGCGCCAGCGCGGCGGCGAGCCAGGCGCTTTGCCTCAATTCCTCGCCGATTTCCGCATGGCGGCCCGCGCCGTACAACTGCGCGACGATGGGCGTGAGCGCGAGCAGCACGCCCATCAGCGCGACGAACACCGAAAAGTAGATGCTCGAGCCTATGCCCACCGCGGCCAGGTCGAGCGTGCCGTAGCGCCCGGCCATGATGGTGTCGATCACGCTGTTGGCCATCACCGCCAGTTGCGCGACGAGCACCGGCCAGCCCAGGCGCACCAGTTCGCGCACCAGACCGCGGGACATGCTCAGAGCTCGTACAGCTCGCCCTCACCGGCGAGCGCGCGCTCGATCAGCTTGCGGTTCAGGGCCGGGGCGAACAGTTCGATGAATTCGTAGGCATAGCCGCGCAGCAGGCTGCCGCGTTTCACCGCGACGCGCGTGGTGTTGGAGTGGAACAGGTGCGCGCACTCGATCGCGCGCAGCTTCAGATCGCGCTTCGCGTCGAAGGCCATCGCGGCGATGATGCCCACGCCCAGGCCCAGTTCGACGTAGGTCTTGATCACGTCGGCGTCGATGGCCGACAGCACCACGTCCACGGCGAGCCCGCGCGCGGCAAAGGCGGCATCGATGTGCGTGCGCCCGGCGAACGCGGTGTCATAAGTCACGATGGGGTATTTCGCCAGAGCCTCCAGCGTGAGCGTTCCGGCCTTGAGCAAGGCGTGCCGGGGCGGGACCACCGCGCAATGGTTCCAGGTGTATCCGGGCAGCGCGAGCAGTCCCGGGAAATGATCGAGCGCCTCGGTCGCGATGGCGATGTCTGCCGCCCCGGCCTGCACCATCTCGGCCAGCTGCAACGGGTTGCCTTGCTGCAGCGTCAGGTGCACCTTGGGATAACGGCGCCTGAACTCGCCCACCACCCGCGGCAGGGCGTAGCGCGCCTGGGTATGGGTGGTGGCGATGGTGAGTCCTCCCGTATCCCGGTCGCTGAAGTCGCGCGCCGCGCGCTTCAGGTTGTCGGCCTCCTGCAGCACGCGCTCGATGATGCCGAGCACGGCCTTCCCCGGCTCGGTGAGCGAAGTGATGCGCTTGCCGCGGCGCACGAAAATATCGAAGCCGAGCTCGTTCTCGAGCTCGCGGATCTGCTTCGACACCCCCGGCTGCGAGGTATGCAGGGCATTGGCGGCCTCGGTGAGGTTGAGCCCGCGGCGCACCGTCTCGCGTACATAGCGCATTTGTTGGAAATTCATGACCTGGGTCTAAATACCACTTTGTTATATGGATATGCCTATTTATTCGTTCTTCTTATAACCGGAGTTTATTACGCTACGGCCTGTATTGGCAAATCCTATAACCGACTGCCCGCGAGGGCGGGCAGACCAGCAGGCCGAAGACACCATGTACCTATACGACGAAATCGACCAGCGCATCGTGGACGAGCGCGTGAACCAGTTCCGCGACCAGACGCGCCGCCACCTTGCGGGCGAGTTGCCGGAGGACGACTTCCGGCCGCTGCGGCTGCAGAACGGCCTTTACATCCAGCGCTACGCGCCGATGCTGCGCGTGGCGATCCCCTATGGCCTGGTTTCGTCGGCGCAGTTGAGACGGCTTGCCCACATAGCACGCACCTACGACAAGGGTTACGCGCACTTCTCCACGCGCCAGAACATCCAGTTCAACTGGCCCAGGCTGGATGAGGTGCCCGAGATCCTGGCAGAACTGGCGGAGGTGCAGATGCACGCGATCCAGACCTCCGGCAACTGCGTGCGCAATACCACGACCGACCACTTTGCCGGCGTGGCCCAGGACGAAATCGTCGATTCCTTCGTCTGGTGCGAGCTGATACGGCAATGGTCCACCCTGCATCCGGAATTTGCTTACCTGCCGCGCAAGTTCAAGATTGCGGTCAGCGGCAGCGCGGCCGACCGCGCCGCGACCTGGGTGCACGATATCGGGCTGCATGCAGTGCGCAGTGCCGGCGGCGACAGTGTGGACGGCGCCGGACTAGGCGCAGGGGTGGACGGCGCCGGACAAGGCGCCGTGGGCTTTCGCGTCATCGTCGGCGGCGGCCTCGGCCGCACCCCCATCGTCGGCCACGCGATCCGCGAGTTCCTGCCCTGGCGCCATCTGCTGACCTACCTCGACGCGATTTTGCGCGTGTACAACCGCTACGGCCGTCGTGACAACAAGTACAAGGCGCGCATCAAGATCCTGGTGAAAGAGCTGACGCCCGCGGTGTTCGCGCAGAAGGTCGAGGAAGAATGGTCGCAGCTCAGGGACGGCCCCGCGACCTTGATCGAGGAGGAAGTGCGGCGCATCGAAGGCCGTTTCACCCGTCCCGCCTACGCCGAATTACCGGCAAAGGACGCCTTCCTCGACGCGATGCTGGCTGCGGAGAAACCTTTCGCCAACTGGCACCAGCGCAACGTTCACCCGCACAAAGTGCCGGGCTATGCCGCTGTCACGCTGTCGCTCAAGCGCACCGGCGCCGCGCCCGGCGACGCGAGCGCGGAGCAGTTGGATGCGATCGCCGGCCTGGCCGAACGCTATTCGTTCGGCGAGCTACGCGTCTCGCACGAACAGAACCTGATCCTTGCCGACGTGCGCGCCTCCGATCTGCACGCGCTGTGGCGCGAAATCAAGCCGCTCGGCCTGGCCACGCCCAACATCGGCCTCCTGACCAACATCATCGCCTGCCCCGGCGGGGACTTCTGCTCGCTCGCCAATGCCAAGTCCATCCCCGTGGCCGAGGCGATCCAGCGGCGCTTCGACGATCTGGACTACCTGCACGATATCGGCGAGCTCGACCTCAACATCTCGGGCTGCATGAATTCCTGCGGCCATCACCACATCGGCCACATCGGCATTCTCGGCGTGGACAAGCAGGGCGAGGAGTTCTACCAGATCTCCATCGGCGGCGCGCAGGGCGCGGACGCCTCCCTGGGCAAGGTGATCGGCCCTGCGTTCGCCCGGGACCAGGTGCCCGAGGTCATCGAAAAGCTGATCGAGGTCTATCTCGCCGAGCGCGAAGGCGAGGAAGAGCGCTTCATCGACACGGTGCGCCGCATCGACATCGAACCTTTCAAGGACTACGTATATGGCACAAATCGTCAGACACCGCGCCGTAATTCAAGACAACTGGCAACTGCTTGAGCAGGGATCGATCGGGGCGTTGCCCTTCAGCGGCGATGTGATCGTGCCGCTCGGTTTGTGGGCGAGCGAGCGCGACACGCTTTCGTTCCGCCTCGGGCGCATCGGCGTGTGGCTGGAAGCGGACGCAGATCCGGCGTCGCTTGCGCCGGATCTGGCGCGCTTCGACGTGATTGCGATCCGCTTTGCCAGCTTTGCCGACGGCCGCGGCTATTCGCTGGCGCGGCTGCTGCGCGAGCGCCATGGCTACCGCGGCGAGCTGCGCGCCATCGGCGAGGTGCTGCGCGACCAGCTCTACTATCTCTCGCGCTGCGGTTTCGACGCCTTTGCCCTGCGCGCGGATCAGAATCCCCTCCAGGCGCTCTCTGCCTTCGACGATTTCAGCGAGGCCTACCAGGTTTCGGTTGAGCGGCCCGACCCGCTGTTCAGGCGGCGCCTGGAAGGAAGCCCGCGGAGGAAAGCGGCCTGAGGGGCAAAGTCACCCCGGCCGGCGCCGGGTGAGGCCGCGCTTGGCTAGAGGGGCACCAACCTCTACAATCCGCCGCAGGAGTTCAATTGCAGGCGGATCCTGAAGATGTCCGATGAATTCATCGACTACGTAATGGAGTTGCTCGGCCCGTTCGGCACGGTCCGCACACGCCACATGTTCGGCGGTTACGGCGTGTACCTGGACGGCCTGATGTTCGCCATCGTGTCGGAGGACACGCTCTACCTCAAGGCGGACGAGATGAACCGCATCGAGTTCGAGCAGGCGGGCTGCGAGATTTTCAGCTATGCGCGCAAGGGCAAGCGCGCCACGCTCGGCTTCTTCCACGCGCCGGCGGACGCGATGGAATCGCCCGAGCTGATGCTGCCCTGGGCGCGCACCGCCTATGCCGCGGCTTTGCGCGCGAATGCGAAAAAGCAGGCTGCGGAGCAGGCCCAGGCTGCCACGAAAATCGCGCAACAGAAGCCGGCGGGCAAAAAGGCCGCGAACAAGAAAACCGCCCGGCCGGCAAAACCGCTTAAGCGCGGCAAGCGGACAAGATGAAGAAAAAACGCTTTGCCAGCCGCGAGGATCTGGGCCTGACGAAAGCCGAGTTTGCGCTCCTCAGGCGCCTCTCCACCCCGGAGAAAATCCAGGCTTACATCGACGCCATTCCGCAGAACTTCGAGAACGGCGGCGAAACCTGCCTGTCGGTGCGCGAAGCCCTGAGCCAGCGCCGGGCACTGTGCATCGAGGGCGCCATGATCGCCGCCGCGGCGCTGTGGGTGCATGGCGAGCCGCCGCTGCTGATGGACCTGAAGGCGACGCGCGACTACGACCATGTCGTGACGCTGTTCCGCCGCAACGGCTGCTGGGGAGCGATTGCCAAGACCAACCATCCGGTGCTGCGCTGGCGCGACCCCGTGTACCGCAGCCTGCGCGAACTCGCCATGTCCTATTTTCACGAGTACTGCAACAAGCGCCACCAGAAGACGCTGCGCAGCTACTCGGTCGCCTTCGACCTGCGCCGGCTGGACCCGAAGACGTGGGTAACGCAAAAGAAAAGCTGCTGGGACGTGGGCTGGGCGCTGGACGCCGCCCGGCACTACCCGCTGATCAGCAAAAGGCAGGCGAAGCTGCTGCGCCTGCGTGACCCGCTGGAACGCGAGGCGCAGAAGCTGCGGCATCACCAGCCGCCGCGTAAGAGTTGAACGCCCGCATCGATCGACCTCGCCCTTGAAACTCCATCCATAACCACAGGACGCGCCATGCCCATACCAGCGATTCTCGACGGCCACCTGACCCTCCCCGTGATCGGCGCGCCGATGTTCATCGTCTCCACGCCCGAGCTGGTCATAGCCCAATGCAAGGCCGGCATCGTCGGTTCGTTCCCGGCGCTGAACGCCCGGCCCAAGGAAGAGCTTGCCGTGTGGCTGGAGCGGATCACCACCGAGCTTGCCGCGTACAAGGCGGCGCACCCGCGGGAGAAAGTCGCGCCCTTCGCCGTGAACCAGATCGTGCACGCATCGAACGACAGGCTGATGCACGACATGGAAACCTGCGTGCGCTTCAAGGTGCCGATCATTATCACCAGCCTGCGCCCGCCGGGCGAAATAATCGCGGCCGCGCACAGCTACGGCGGCATCGTGCTGCACGACGTGATCAACGTGCGCCACGCGCGCAAGGCCGCCGAAGCGGGCGTGGACGGGCTGATCCTCGTGTGCACCGGCGCCGGCGGACACGCGGGGACGCTGTCGCCGTTCGCGCTGCTGCCGGAAGTGCGCAAATTCTTCGACAAGACGATCGTTCTCGCCGGCGCCATCTCCAACGGCGCGTCGGTGCTCGCGGCGCAGGCGATCGGCGCGGACCTGGCCTACATGGGCACGCGCTTCATCGCCGTCAAGGAGGCGAACGCGAGCGAGGACTACAAGCAGATGATCATCAAGTCGGCCGCGGAAGACATCGTCTATACCGCGCTTTTTTCCGGCATCAACGGCAATTACCTCAAGCACAGCGTGCTGCAGACCGGACTCGACCCGGACAAGCTGCCGCCGCCGGACAAGAACAAGATGAACTTCGGCTCGGGCGAAGGCAGCGCGCGCAAGGCCTGGCGCGACATCTGGAGCGCGGGCCAAGGCGTGGGCCAGATCGACGACGTCCCCGGCACCGCCGAACTGGTGGAGCGGCTGCGGCGCGAGTACGAGGCCGCGCGCGCGCGCCTCGCGTTGTGACCTAGTCGAAAGGTATTTCGATTATTGTTTTGAGCGTCCAGCGGTCGGTCACGCCGTTCAGTCCGCGCCCGATACCGACATTGAATACCCAAAGACTATTTCGTCCCGCGCGCAGGCTCGAGCCTGCGCGTCAGGCCACGCGCTTTTTCTGCTGCTTCTGCTGCGCCGCCTTGGCATGCAGCGCGGCGTAGGCGCCATGCGCGGCCGCTTCGGCGTCACCGACGTGAATCGGCAAGCCCATGTCGGAGAGCACCGAACCGAGCGCAGACAGGCACAGCATCACGTTCTCCGGTTTGCACGAATAGCCCATGAGGCCGATGCGCCAGATCTTTCCGGCCAGGGGTCCCAAACCGGCGCCGATCTCGAGGTTGAATTCGGTGAGCAGGGTCTTGCGCACTTCGGCTTCGCGCGCCTTGATCGCCTCGGGCACGAACACCGCGTTCATCTGCGGCAGTTGCGCCTCTTCCTTCACCAGGAACTCGAGCCCCATGGCTTCGAGTCCGGCTTTGAGCGCGAGGTGATGGCGCGTATGCCGTGCCCAGGCGTTCTCGATGCCCTCTTCCTTCAGGATTAACAGCGCCTCGTGCAGCGCGTACAGGCTGTTGGTGGGCGCCGTGTGGTGGTAGGTGCGGGTGGTCGCGCCCCAATAGCCGAGGAGCAGGTTCATGTCCATGAACCAGGAATGGATCTTGTCCTTGCGCGCCTTGACGTGTTCGACCACGCGGTCGCTGAAAGACACCGGCGACAGGCCCGGCGTGCACGACAGGCATTTCTGGCTGGCGGAGTAGATCGCGTCGATGTTCCATTCGTCGGTCAGCACCGGCGTGCCGCCGAGCGAGGTCACGGCATCGACGATGGCGAGTGCGTTGTGCTTGTGCGCGATCGCCACCAGCGCCTTCGCGTCCGACTGCACCCCGGTCGAGGTTTCGGCGTGCACGAATGCCACCAGGCGCGCGTCCGGATGCTTCTTCAGCGCATCTTCCAGCTTTTGCGGATCGACCTGTTCGCCCCAGGCATCCTCGACGATAATCGGCATGCCGCCGGCGCGCTCGACGTTTTCGATCATGCGCCCGCCGAAAACCCCGTTCCTGCAGACGACGACCTTGTCCCCGGGGACGACCAGGTTGACGAAGCAATACTCCATGCCGACCGAGCCGGGGCCGGAAACAGGAAAGGTGAGCGCATTCTTGGTCTGATAGGCGTAGCGCAAGAGCGACTTCAGTTCCTCCATCATCTCCACGAACACCGGATCGAGATAACCGATCGCCGGCAGGCTCATCGCCGCCATCACGCGCGGGTTGATCTCGGAGGGGCCGGGACCCATCAGCGTGCGCTGCGGCGGATGGAAAGAATGGATGCGTTTGGCTGGTGCGAAATCACTCATGGCGTCACTCCCTGGAAGATGCGACCCGAACAGATCGTCGGGGCGCGATTTGACTCGGACCGGCTTCTTGGCGTTGGCTTCGTTGAGCACTTCGACCGCCTCGACCTTGCCCTCGGTGGCACGCTCGACCTCCATCGCCCAGCGCGCCGGAACATAACCGGATTTGACCCAGCTATTGACGACCGCGCGATCCAGGCGAAAGCGCCGGGCCACCTCGGCCTGGCTGCCGAAAATCGAAACCAATCGTTCAGCGCAATTCATGTAAAAATTCTAGCATGACAAACTGAATTTGACAAACTACGATTGTTTGTCGGCCAATTTCGAGGTCAAACAATCCTGACCGGAACGGTAGAGACAGAAGAAAAATCTTCTGCATCAAAGGCTTTATCTCCTTCCTCCGTCGCCACACCGCCAGCGGCAACGGCGGGGAAATCGAACAGCTTGCGGTCCAGCAGATGCGAGGGTGCGACCCGCTGCAGGCTGTTGAATATGGTTTCGACCCGGCCGGGGAATTCCTTTTCCCACAGCCGCAGCATCTGCTTCACCTGCTTTCGCTGCAGATGATCCTGCGAGCCGCACAGATCGCAGGGAATGATGGGGAAGGCGCGCACTTCGGCGTAGCGCGCGAGGTCTTTTTCCTTCACATACGCGAGCGGGCGTATCACCACGTGCTTGCCGTCGTCCGACGCGAGCTTCGGCGGCATGGCCTTCAGCTTGCCGCCGAAGAACAGGTTGAGAAAAAAGGTTTCCAGGATGTCGTCGCGATGATGGCCCAGGGCGATCCGGGTGGCGCCCAACTCGCCCGCCAGGCGGTAGAGCACGCCGCGGCGCAGGCGCGAGCACAGCGAACACATGGTCTTGCCTTCGGGGATCAGGCGCTTGACCACGGAATAGGTGTCCTGCTCCGCGATCAGAAATTCGATGCCGAGCGACTTCAGGTAATCGGGCAGTACATGCGCGGGATAGCCCGGATGCTTCTGGTCCAGGTTGACCGCGACGATGTTGAACGCTATGGGCGCGCGCGCGCGCAGCTTGAGCAGCACGTCGAGCAAGCCATAGCTATCTTTGCCGCCCGAGAGGCAGACCATGACCCGGTCGCCGGCTTCGATCATGTTGAAATCGGCGATCGCCTGCCCGGCGAGGCGGTACAAGCGCTTTTCCAGCTTGTTCGCTTCGAGGCGTTGTTTCTCCGGCTGCTTGTGATCTGGGGCGTTCATCTACATGTTCACGCTGCGGCCACCATCGACGGCGATGATCTGGCCCGCGGTCTTAACGAACAAGGGGGCACGCCCCCTTGTTGATCCCCCAAGCAAGTCCAGATCATCGATCACAGGTTTATGCTCCTGCCACCATCAACCGCGATGATCTGACCCGTGACATACGGCGCCTCGGCGATCAGATAGTACACCGCGCGGGCGATGTCATCGGGCTCGCCGATTCGCTTGAGCAAAGTGTGCGAGATCACGCGCTGGCGCGTGACTTCGTCGAAGGACCCGTCTTCGGGCCAGGCGATGGGGCCGGGCGCGACCGCGTTCACGCGCACCTCGGGCCCGAGCTCGCGCGCGAGCGACAGGGTGAGGCCGGCTAGCCCCGCCTTGGCAATGCTGTAGACCACGTAGTTCTTCAGCGGCCGCTCGGCGTGGATATCGGTGATGTTGACGATGCAGCCCGCCACTTTTTTCAGATACGGCGCCGCCGCCTGGGCGAGAAACAAGGGCGCCTTCAGATTCGCGCCGACGAGCTCGTCCCAGTTCTCCGCGCTGATCGCGCCTACGGGCGTGGGGTAGAATGCCGAAGCGTTGTTGACCAGGGCGTCGAGCGAACCGAAGCATTCCACGCAGGTTTTCACGATTTCCGTCAGGCCCGCGATTTCCAGCAAATCGGCCTTCACCAGCATCACCGACCGGGCGCGCTGCAGGTTGAGTTCGGACTGCAGGGCATGCGCCTCGCGCTCCGACGCATGGTAGTGCAGCGTCAGATTGGCGCCGGCCCGGTGCAGCCGCCGCGCGATCGCCGCTCCGACCCGCTTGGCCGCGCCGGTAATAAGGATGGTCTTGTTTTGCAGTTGCGCGGACATGATTTGAAGATTTTACCGGATTCGCGCACTATGCATGGTGTGAACAAGGGGGCTATGCCCCCTTGTAAATCCCCCAAATCAGAGGAAGCTCTGATTGCGTGACAGACTTGATCAGAGCTTCCCTATCTCGAATATGTCTGATTTGCCCACCCCGCCGGCCGAAGCGCTGGCGCACAGCGAACAGCTCTCCGCGCTGATCCGCGGCGACATCGCCGCCAATGGCGGCTGGATCCCGTTTGCGCGCTACATGGAGCTCGCGCTGTACGCGCCGGGCCTGGGCTATTACACCGCCGGCGCGAGAAAACTCGGGCGCGAGGGCGATTTCATCACCGCGCCCGAAATGACCCCGCTCTACGGCCAAACGCTGGCGCGCCAGGCAGCGCAGGTGCTGGAATCGGGCCTCGATCAGATCCTGGAAATCGGCGCCGGCTCTGGCGCCCTCGCCGCCGCCCTGCTCGCCGAGCTGGAACGGATGGAGCGGCTGCCGCGCCATTACTACATCCTCGAAGTCAGTCCCGACCTGCGCGAGCGCGAGCGCGATCTGCTCGCGCTGAAAGTGCCGCAGTTGCTCGAGCGGGTGATCTGGCTCAACCGGCTGCCGACGCTATATCCGGGCCTGATCGTCGCCAACGAGGTGCTGGACGCGATGCCGGTGCACATCGTCAGGACCGGCGCATCCGGCGTGGAGGAAGCCGGGGTCACGCTAAAGGACGAAACCTTCGCCTGGGCCTGGCGGCCCGCCGCCGCAGAGCTGCTATCGGCGGCGCAGGCGCTGCACTCGCCCGAGGGCTATCAGACCGAAATTCAACTGGTGGCCTGCGGCTTTGTCAGGACGCTCGCGCAATCGATGGCGCGCGGCGTGATCCTGCTCATAGACTACGGTTTTCCGGCGCACGAGTACTACCATGCCGAGCGCAGCGAGGGCACGCTGATGTGCCACTACCGCCACCGCGCGCATGCCGATCCCTTTTTCCTGCCCGGGTTGCAGGACATCACCAGCCATATCGATTTCAGCGCGATGGCGCGCGCCGGCGAGGAAGCCGGTCTGGAACTGCTAGGCTACACCGGGCAGGCGCAGTTCCTCGTCAACTGCGGCATCACCGACATCCTGCTGCGCACGCCGCCGGAGAACGCCTCAGCCTATCTGCCGCAGGCGGCCGCGGCGCAACAGTTGCTCTCGCCCTCGGAGATGGGCGAATTGTTCAAGGTCATCGCTTTGGGGAAAGACTACGCCGCGCCGCTGATCGGCTTCGCCAGCGGCGACCGGCGCGCCTCGCTCTAGGAGATCGCCGTGGATATCGTCTCCGCCACCATCCTGCTGATCCTGGTGATGGACCCGTTCGGCAACATGCCGCTGGTGATCTCGGTGCTGAAACACGTCGAGCCGCGCGCGCGCGCCAGGGTGGTACTGCGCGAATGCGCCATTGCCTACGCGGTGCTGCTCGCCTTCATGTTCGGCGGCGACAAATTCATGCAATTGCTGCGGCTGTCGGACACCGCGCTCGGCATCGCCGGCGGACTGATCCTGTTCCTGATCGCTCTGCGCATGGTGTTCCCGCATGCCGAGGGCATATTCGGCGACACCGGCGAGACGGGCACGTTCATCGTGCCGCTGGCGATTCCGGCCATCGCCGGGCCGTCCGCGCTCGCCACCGTGCTGCTGCTGGTGTCGCGCGAGCCGCAGCGCGTGTTCGAGTGGGTGGCGGCGCTCAGCCTCGCCATGCTGATCTCCACCCTGGTGATGATTTCGGCGCAGCGTATCAGCCGCTGGATCGGCAGGCGCGGCGTGATCGCCATGGAACGCTTGATGGGACTCGTGCTTACCGCGATTGCGGTCGAAATGCTGCTCACGGGGATCGAACGCTTCGTCGTCCATCTGCCGCGCTAGGACGAAGGGAAGCTACAACAGCACTTGCGGCCGCAAGCACTGTTCCAGCTTCATTGTCGGCTAAACTGACCCGGCGATATCGGCGACAAGGAGACCGGCATGAGCGAAAAGTCACTGCCTGCGATTGCAGGCACGTCGTTCGAGGGACTGAAACAGACCAACCGGCACGGAGCGGAATACTGGAGTGCCCGCGACCTGCAACCCATGCTCGGCTACAGTCAGTGGCGGCGCTTCGAACAGGCCGTCGAGCGCGCCATAACGTCTTGTAACGAATCTGGAAATAATTCGAACCATCACTTTGCCGGCGCCGGCAAACCGATCCGCGGCGGCAAGGGGGCGGTACAAGTTGTTCAGGACTACCACCTCTCCCGTTTCGCCTGTTACCTCATCGCCCAGAACGGCGACCCGCGCAAATCCGAGATCGCCCAGGCGCAGAAATACTTCGCCGTCCAGACCCGTCGCCAGGAACTCTCCGACCAGTTGGCCGCAGATATGGAACGGATCGAGCTACGCAAACAGACCGGCGAGGAATTCAAGGCATTGTCCGGCTCCGCCCAGCAGGCCGGCGTCCAGAACAAGATGTTTGGTGTATTCCACGACGCCGGTTACAAAGGGCTTTACGGCGGCTTTGGACGCGATGCCATCAAGACCAGGAAAGGCGTTCCTGAGAAAGAAAACCTGATGGACCGCATGAACGCCACTGAACTGGCCGCCAACCAGTTCCGCATGACGCAGACCCGTGACAAGCTCGCGCGCGACAGCATCCGCGACCAGCAGCAAGCCATCCGTACGCATGGGCAGGTCGGCAATGAGGTTAGGGATGCCATCAAGCGCATCGGCGGCACCCCGCCGGAAAGCATTCCGCCCCGCGGAGCACATCAAGGAAGTGGAAAAGCGGATCAAGCCCGTTGAAGCGTTTTCCACCATGCAGGAAGACCTCGACAGGGAAAGAAAAGTTATCATGAAACAGTGGGCCAAACGCGAGGAGCAGATTGAGCGGGTGATGGGGGCAACGGTAGGCATGTATGGAGATTTGCAGGGGATTGCGGGGAAATCGTTACAGGAGATCGAGGGGCTTGAGCTTGCGGCGCTGGAATCCCCTGTTTCGGACGATGGGAACAAGTGAATAAGCACTGGATTGCGATTGCTGTGGAATACCTGACTCAAAGCCTTGAGCCGGTTCCCCATGAAATCAACGAGCTCGACTGGAAAAGCAATTTGTCGCCCGAAAAAGATCGGCTTACCGCCCACCTGATTGCTTTCGCCAATCACCCTAATGGAGGATTTCTGGCCTATGGCATTCGGGACGCTGATGCAAGACTTGTTGGCGTGCAACAGGATGACGTTGCGCAGATCGTCAACACGCTTGCGAATCTCGGGCGCGACGCCATTGAACCGGCACTGGTTATCGACCACGCCGTGGTGGACTATCGCGGCGCTTCCTTGCTGCTGGTTTACATACCCGAACAAACAACCAAGCCGGTGCACCGTCGGGGCAAGTCGATTGAAGAGTCATGGGTGCGCTCAGGCGGCACCACACGCAAAGCCTCGCGGCAAGAAATCGGCGGGCTCATGCTACACAGCCGTGCACCGCGTTGGGAAGAATTGCGCGCCTCAGCGCTACTGGGGTCTACCCGGATCACTGAGCTTTTGGATCTCTCGCGGATAGCCGAATTGCTTCAGCGTCAATTGCCTGACGATGAAGCGGAATTGATGCGCTGGCTGTGCGATGAAAAAATGGTTGTGCCGGACGGCAAGGGCTATTACATCACCAACTTCGGCGCCATTGCCGCCGCGCGCAATCTTGACATCATCAAAATTTGTTGAATATGTTCCGTACTGGGCTTAGCCAATCCCCTCTTCTTACTTCATCTGAAAACGGAAAAGCATAAATAGTTCCATTAAATTAATGGCTTGTTGCTTCATTTGAAAACGGATAGACATCAAGCTACGCCCTTATAACCGTTTATGGACGTTATGGACATTTATGGACGTACCGCAAGTTGGAGGGCTGAGCGATGAACCGGCACGTTAACGCCATCGCCGGCCGCCTCTCCCTGCGCCCGCCGCAGTGCCGTTCGCTGGAGATGCTGGACCGCATCACCGAGATTGCGCCGCCGCGAAAAGGGACCGACGCGGCCGCACTAGAAGCCGCGCTGGAAGCGATTCGCAGCGAGTTTCCATCGGTCACGGACTTCGAGCGCGAGTTTCCTTCGCTGTGCTTTGCGCTCGCCACGGGGGTGGGCAAGACGCGGCTGATGGGCGCGTTCATCAGCTATCTGCATCTGGCGCACGGCATCAACAACTTCTTTGTGCTGGCGCCCAATCTAACGATCTACAACAAGCTGATCGCGGACTTCACGTCCAACACGCCGAAGTACGTGTTCAAGGGCATTGCCGAGTTTGCGACGGATGTTCCGGCTCTGATTACGGGCGACAACTATGAGGCCATGGCGGGCGTCTCTTCTAAGACTTGCCAATTTCAGCACTTGGATCTGGCTGTGAATAAGACGGCATGTGGGTTACGGGGTTGTTAATGTTTGAGAATGTTGGCGGCGTGGAGATGCTGCGATCCGGCTGCTGAGATAAACAAGAAGCAGAGTCCTCGACCTTCTGTCTCGGAATGACATCTGCGCAAGGTTCGACGGCGGAGAATAAGGGCCTGCCGGGCTCTAAGCCCGGTCGAGTTCGCCCGCTCTGACCCACTCGATGATGCGGTCGGCGACCTTCTGCCAGTCGGCTTCCAGCATCATCAAATGCCCCATGCCGGGGAAAATCTCCGCCTCGGTGCCATAGTAGCGCGCCGCCTGTTCCGCCTGCGCCGGGGGCACCAGGATGTCGCGCTCGGCGCCCAGCACCAGCATGGGCGGGCAGCGCTCCCGCCGCAACTGCGGCAGGTTGAAAAAAGTCATGTCCCACATCGCACGCTGCGATTCCGGCTGCATCTGACGGTAATAAGCCTGCAGCTTGTCTTCCGCGACCGGGCTGGCGAAGAGCGCGTGCTGCAAGGTGGCAAGCGAAACGCGGCCGTGATGCATCATCGAGTTGACGTCGGCAAACAGCCCGGGATTGGAGAACGCCAGCGCGATCGAGGCCGACGCCAGGCCTTGCGGCGGCACCGAAGCCATGAGCACGATGCCAGGCGCCGTGGCGCGCTCCAGATACTTTTGCACCGCGAAGCCGCCCATGGAATGGCCGACTAGTATCGGATCGCCGCCGATGCTGCTGACGGCCTGCTCCAGATCGTTTACATAATCGCTGATCGAAAGCCAGTCAAGTCGCTCGCGTCCGGGGCTGCCGCCGTGTCCGCTCAGGCTCACCGCACAGGCGCGAAAACCCTGCTTGGCGAAATAAGGCAAAAAGTGCTCGGACCAGCACCAGGCCGCGGCAAAAGCACCGTGCACGAACAAGAGCGGCCGCCCGGTGCCGCCGCCCGGCGGGCTAGCCTCTATAATTTCGAGTTGTTCCACTCGGCCGGAGTCGGAAGTCGTGCCCATCGCCGGCGCGACGCCTACGTCGGAACCGCCATGCCGCGCTGAACGGCGGGGCGCGCACCGATGGCGTCGTACCAGCGTTTTACGTTGGGGAAGTCGCGAAGTTCGGTCTTGTGCCACTCGTACCGCGCCACCCAGGGATAGGTGGCGATGTCGGCGATGGAATATTCGCCGGCGAGATATTCGGCCTCGCCCAGGCGCTGGTTCAATACGCCGTAGAGGCGGTCTTTCTCCTTGCCGTAGCGCTCGATGGCATAGGGCACCTGTTCCTTGGCCGCGCGCACGAAATGGTGCACCTGGCCGAACATCGGACCCACGCCGCCCATCTGGAACATCAGCCACTGCAAGGCGATGTATTTGTCGCGATCGGATGCGGGCAGGAACTTGCCGGTCTTGCCCGCGAGGTAGATCAGGATGGCGCCCGATTCGAACAGCGCGATCGGCTTTCCATCCGGACCGTCGGAATCGGTGATGGCGGGGATTTTGCCGTTCGGGTTGAGTGCAAGGAACTGCGGCGTGAACTGCTCGCCCTTGCCGATATCGACGGCGTGCGCGTTGTAGCGCAGGCCGCACTCCTCCAGCATTACCGAAACCTTGCGGCCGTTGGGCGTCTTCCAGGTATAGAGATCGATCATTTTTTTCCCGGTCGGTTCTTTGTTGTGCCGGGCAGTTTACAATGATTCGATGCTCAAGTGGCTATTGACGCTGATCCTCGCGCTGGTCGTGCTGACCCTGTGCACGCCCTGGCTGAGGAAATACGGACTCGGGCGCCTGCCGGGCGATGTCAGCCTGCGCTACAAGGGCAGGTCGTACTACCTGCCCTTCACCAGCACGATCCTGTTATCGCTCGCCTTGACCCTGCTCGCGCGGCTGATCTGATTGCCGCGCGAGCAGGCCGCCCGTTTACGCTTTGTCTTTGCGGCTGCGCTTGGTCTCGCGATAGGCGCGCAGTTCGTCTTGCGTCAGCTTGCCGTCCTTGTTGCTGTCGATCTGGTCGAACCTCTTCGCCAGGCGCGGCGCATGCTTCTCCGCTTCGGCGCGGCTGATGGCGCCGTCGCCATCGGTGTCCGCATGCTTGAAGCGCTCGGCTGCCTTCGCCTGGCGCTCGCCCCGGCGCGCTTTCTTCCACGCGCTCAACTCGCCGCGCGAAAGCTGGCCGTCCTTGTTGGTGTCGATGCCGTCGAACTTGCCCGCCAGGTGCGGCATGGCCTTCGCGACCTCGGCGCGCGACAGCTTGCCATCGCCATTGGTGTCGGCCTTGCTGAAATGACCGGCGCTGCGCGGGCCCTTGGCGCCGGCAGTGTTATCCGCCGCAATGCCGATGGCGGGAACCAGGATCAGGGCGGCAATCAGGCTGCGTTTGAACATGTTCGTCCTCCTATAAAAAAGTGGGTGAGGACAATAACGCCGGGGCGGCGCGAAAGCGTACAGCGGCAACAAACTGTTACACGTTCACTCGGCCTTCAACCTTGCTTCCAGGCCTTGCAGCCGGTCCTTGATCGCGACGCCGAGATACATCTGCGGATTGGACGCGGGGAGCTTCTGCTCGCGTTCGCGTTGCGCCACCGCCGCGCGGGCGAGCTCGAACGCCTCGGCGAAGGAACGGGTGCGGCGCAGCGCCTGGTCGAAATAGGCCCTGCCGAACCAGGTCAGGTCCTCGCCGTTGTCGCAGCCGAAGGACTGGTTGCGCGCATCGGTCGCGGTGATGACGAGGGTATTGTCGTCCCTGAGCGGTTCGATGAAACCGCCCGAATAGCAGGCCGAGATCACCACCACTTTCCACTTGATGCCGCTCTCGTGCAGCATGCGCGCAAGCGCCGCGGGCCGGATCTGCGACAGCTCCAGCGGCGGCAGTTCGACCGACAACTCTCCGTCCTCCGAACCGTGGGTGGTGACGTACAGGAACAGGATGTCCTCCTCTGCATCCATGACCTCGCCCACGCGCTCCAGTGTTGCGCGCAGATTGGTGGCGCTGGCGATGGGCAAATCGCGCAGCGTCACCGGATCGTTGCTGAGCAGGAGCGAGCGCCCTACGGCATCGAAGCGCTCCCGCATCAGGCGCGACACCCTCTGCAGCTCTTTGCCGAACACGTCCTGGGTTCCGTGCGGCGCAAAACCGATGAAATACAAATCGGCCATCCCGGCGCGCTGCGGCAGCAAAGCGGCAAGATGCGTATCGAGCAGCCCATCCTGGGCGTGAAACAACTCTTCGCGCAGGATAGGATTTTGCGTACTGTCGGCGCTGGCTTCCCGGTAGGCGGCCCAGAACTCGGTGCGCGGCATGAAATTCACCAGGAACAGAAACAGCACGATCAACAGCACGCTGCCGTGGATGAATTGCCGCCTGTGCCAGCCGGCCGCCACCCACAGCGCGCGCAAGGCGACGGCAAGCACCCACACGAGATACGCCACGTAGGCGGTGAGTTGCACCGCGGGCGGGGTATCTGCGCCGGCGAAGCGCAACGCGATCACGATGGCCGACGACACGAGATCGAACAAAGCGTCGGGCGAGATCAGCAGCAGCGCGATCCCGAGCAGCAACTCGCGCTTGCGGTACAAGGACGCAATGATCAGGCTCGCCAGCAGCACCAGCGGTATCTCGGCCAGCGCCAGCGGCAGCGCGCCATAGTCGACGTAACCCGGAAAACCTCCGCGCAGCATGCCGCCCGCCAGCCACGCCAGCAGGTTGAACGCCCACAGCAGCACGAAATCGGCGGGCGAGATGCGGAAATCGTAGCGGCTTACGGGAAAGAAGACCGCCAGGCGGATGCCGGCCCCAACATTGCGCTGCAGGCCCTGCAGCAGCAGCAGCGCCGCGGTGGATTTCATGCCTGAACGTTCCGGCCGCAAATCTACTTGACGGCGAGCGCGGATGTCACCGCGGCCACGCGCGCCGCCCGCAGCCGGGCGGCGATCTTATGCGCCTCGGATTCGCGCGCGGCGATGGCGCCGGCGTCCACGGCGCGCGCGGCGCGCAGTGCGGCGAGCAGTCGCGGCGCGGCGGCGAACGGCCGGGCGCGGTTGGCGTTGCAGCTCTCGACCGCCTGCAACAACTGCTCGAAGCGCGCCGGCCTGCGCCAGGCGTCGCAGGCCTGCAGCAAGGCGACGACCGCTTCGGGCTCGAGCTTCGCGCCGAGGCGGATGCGCTCGCCATGGCGCAGCGCGAGCAGAGCCAGATCGCGCGCGTCCGCGGGCGCGCGCAGGCGCGCGCTCATGTGGCGCAGCTCGCGCTCGGGAGCGTCCAGGCCGGCGAGCGCGCAAGCGAGCACGGCGTAGCGCACCGCGAGCGCATAGCCCTGGGCGGCGGCGAAAGCTAGCCCTCGCTGCGAGTGCTGGTACTGCGCGCGGCTCGCCCAGGCCGCGGCCAGCTCCGGCAGCACGCGCGCGAGCGCCCCGCAGTTCCGGAGCAGCGCGAACATTTTCGATGGCGAGGCTTCCGTCAGCCCGACGGCCAGTTCCTGCCACACGCGCTCAGGCACCAGGGCATCGGCTTCGCCCGCGTCCACCATTGCGCGCATCAGGCGCAGCGTGGCCGGCGCCACTTTGAAACCGAAGCGCGCGGCAAAGCGTGCCACCCGCAGGATCCGCACCGGGTCCTCGGCGAACGCCGGACTCACGTGGCGCAGCACGCCCCGCTCCAAGTCGGCCGCGCCGCCGCAGGGATCGATAATGCGGCCCTGCGCGTCGCGGGCGATGGCGTTGATGGTGAGGTCGCGCCGCGACAGATCCTGTTCGAGCGTCACGTCGGGCGCGGCATGGACCTGGAAACCCTTGTAGCCGCGCGCCGTCTTGCGCTCGGTGCGCGCCAGGGCATATTCCTCGCGCGTCCTGGGGTGCAGGAAAACGGGGAAGTCCTTGCCCACCGGCTTGTAGCCCAGGCGGGTCATGTCCTCCGGCGTGGCGCCGACCACGACGTAGTCGCGGTCCTTGACCGGGAGACCCAGAAGTTCATCGCGGACCGCGCCGCCGACAGCGTAAATCTTCACCGCGAGCCTATTGCACGATTATGCGTAAGGCTCGCCGGCTCGCAACAGGCGCGGGCTATCGCGAGCTGGAGCGGCTTCACACGGCGCGCGTCTTTCTGCCGGCGTGGTAGCGCAGCAGGCTGTAGCGCGAGCGCGCGTAGATCCCCCGTAGCCAGACCGGCGCCGCCGCCTCGAGGGCGGCAGGCTGGATGCCGAAGGGGAAGGGCGCGGCGCTCACGCTATCCACCGACATCGACAGCACATTGTCGCGGCTCATGAGCTCGCCCGGCAGCCATTCCATGATCCATGCCTGCAGCATGGAATACTTTGCGTTGAGACCGATGATGGGGCGCGGATGGCCGCTCGCGCGGCCGGCAAACTTGACCAGCTGGCGCAGGCTGTAGACCTTAGTGCCGCACAGATCGTAGCTATTGCCAAAGCTTGCGCGCTCGCCAAGCGCATGCACGAAGGCCCGCGCCACGTCCTCGACATAAACCGGCTGGAATTTCGCCTCGGGGCAGGCGAGCAGCACCAGCGGCAGAAAACGTTGCAGCAGGGCGAACACATTGAGGAAGCTGTCTTCGGGGCCGAACACTACCGAAGGGCGGAATACCGTGATGGCCAGCCGCTTGCCTTCGGCAAACATCCAGTTCTCGCCGTCGCCTTTGGAACGCAGGTAGGCGCTGGGGCCCTTGCTCGACGCGTTCAGCGCGCTCATGTGCAACAGGCGCGGGATGTGCAAATGCTCGCAGGCGGCGACGAGCTCTCGCGGCAACTCGGCATGCGCACGGCGGAAATCAGCACCGTAAGGTTCGCCCGGCCTGCTTTGCAGCACGCCCACCAGGTTGATCACCGCGTCGCAGCCGCGCAACACGCCGGCGAGCTGCGCCGGATCGCTCGCGTCGGCCTCGACCACCTCTACCGTCGGCAGCATGAACAGGTGCTTGGCGCGCTCGCGCCGGCGCGTGATCACGACAACCCGCTTGCCCTGCTCCGCCAGCAGGCGCACCACATGGCGGCCGATAAATCCGCTGCCGCCAAGAACAGCTATCCGATCCAGTTTCATTGCGGTTCTTCCTCTTCGGCCGCGCGCTGCGGCATGAGTTTGTCCTTGCCGCCGCGCGGTGCGATGGTGCCCAGGCGGGTTTTCAGGGAGCGCACCTGGCCTCCCAGTATGGCTGCGTAATACATGGTGTTGTTCATCACTTTCTTGACGTAGTCGCGGGTTTCGTTGAACGGTATGGTTTCGGCGTAAATCGCGCCTTCCAGCGGGCGCGTGTCGCGCCACTTGCGCGCCCGCCCGGGTCCCGCATTATAGGCCGCCGCGGCCAGCACCGGATTGCCGTCCAGGTCGTCGAGCACGTGGCGCAGGTAATAGGTGCCCAGGGCCGCGTTGACGTGCGTATCGGTCACCCGCTCCCAGGAATAGTCCTGCATGCCCATGCGATGGGCTACCCACTTGGCCGTGGCCGGCATGAGCTGCATCAGACCGGCCGCTCCGGCCGAGGACTTTACCGTTTGAGCGAAGCGGCTTTCCTGGCGCACCAGCCCCAGCACCCAGGCTTCCTCCAGCTGCTGCGCGCGCGCATTGTCGCCGAGCGCGGCACGATAAGGCGCAAGGTAACGCACGCTGAAATCGTGCAGCGCCAGGGTCTTGTCGGCGGTGTTGATGGCGCGGTCGAACATTTCGTTTTGCCGCGCGAATTCGGCTGCGGCCAGGAGCTGCTTGTCGTCCATGCCGCGTATGGACCAGATCCATTCGCGCGCCGATTCGAAACGCTGGTCCAGGCGGTACAACGCCAGCGCGCGCTGGAACCCGGGCTCGCGCGCGACCGCCGCCACCTCTTCCGCCGCCGGCGTGTAACCCTTGGGTGGAATGGCGAACGCGAGGCCCAGTTCCTCGGCCGCCAGCCGGGCGTAGAAATGATGTTCGCCGGCGATGCGCGCAAACAGTGTCTGCGCCTCGGCGGCGTTTCCCTGCGCCAGGGCAGCGCGCCCCTGCCAGTAAATCCAGGCCGGTTCGTTGCGTTGCAGCGGCGACATTTTTTCCGCCGTGACTTTGACTTCGCTCCAGTTGCCCTGGCGCAAGGACGCGCGCATGCGCCAGGCGAGCTGTTCCTCGGCGAGCGGCGCAGCGGCAGCCTCGACGTACCATTGGAGCGCCTCGGGCAGGTTGCGCCGCGCGGCGTGCAGCGCGAGCTGGCCCCAGACGTAGCCCTGCTCGTCGGCGGAGAATTTCGCGCGCAACTTCTTGTCCCAATAGCCCGCGGCCGCGAGCGGATCGGTGCGTGCCAGGCGATGCAGCGCAAACATGGCGAGTTCGCGCACCTGGCGGCGCGACCAGTCCTTCCTCTTGTCGTCGAGGTAGCGCTGCGGTCCGGCGGCTACGCCAAAAAGCTGTCCGCGGTCCGGCGCCTCCCTGGGCGGCAGGTACCCGGCGGTGTGCCACGCCGCGCTGACGGCCCCCGCCTCGAGCAGGATGCGTATGCGTTCCCACACATGGCGATTGGTAAACTGGCCGCCTTCGATCAGCGCTTCGGCGAGCGGCACGCAGCCTTCGGGCAGTTCGCGCGGCGCGTACCACTGCGCGCGGACTTCGGCCGGCGCCGATTCGTCCCGCAACTGCCAGCGCGCCTGCAGTGCGTAGCAAGTAACTTCGTTGTCATCGCCGACCAGCGGCGGAAACTCTGCACGGAACAAATCCCATTGCTGCTTCTTGCCCAGCGCCTTCAGCCATTCCTTGCGCACCTGCTCAGCCAGGAAACTACCCTGCTGGCGCGCAAGGAAAGCGCGCACTTCCTCCGCAGTGGCATCCTCGAGGCGCGGGCGCAGCAGCCAGGATTCGACATAAGGTTCGAGCAGATAACCCTGCAGCCGCGCATCGTATCTGGCGAGCTTGTCGTAGTCGCCGGCGCGCACCGCGGCGCGCGCGGCAAGGAAGATCTCGTCCTGCGTCTGCGGGCGTGAGGGCGCTGCTTGTACCGCCAGCGCCCCCAGGGCGAGCGCGAGCATCAGAGCGCGCAGCATCGGTGCTATAGTGAGTTTTACGGCTAACTCCATGATGAGAATAGTATAAACGCTCCGCGGACCGGATGGATGACGAGCATCAAATATATGCAACACGCTGAACTGATAGCCTGGCGCAAAAACCTGCGGCGCGAACTGCTCGCGCGCAGGCAGGCGGTGCCCGCGGACCGGCTCCACGCCTGGCGCTTAGCCATGGACCGGCATCTGCAATACGGCTTCCCGGGCCTGGCCAAAGGGGTGGTGGCTTTCTGCTGGCCGATCCGGAACGAGTACGACGCGCGCCACCTGGTGCGCCGGCTGCGCCAGCAGGGCGCGACCGCCGCGCTGCCGGTGGTGCTCGCCCCGAAGACGCCGCTCATTTTCCGCGAGTGGCATCCGGGCGTGGAAATGGCGCTGGGCAAGCTCGACATTCCCTATCCCAAGGCGGGCGCCGAGTCGGTGCCGGACACCGTGCTGCTGCCGATGAACGGATTTGATAGCGAGGGCTATCGCCTCGGTTACGGCGGCGGCTTTTTCGACCGCACGCTGGAGAGCCTGCGCGAGTCGAAGCCGCTGGTGATAGGCGTGAGCTTCGAGCTGGGCGCGATCGCCACGATCCGGCCCCAGCCCTGGGACATCCCCATGGATTACGTGGTCACCGAACGCGGCGTATACCGGCGCGATGCCGGCAAGCTCGAATTTCTGGGCGTGCCGAGCAACGTGAAGGGGTCGAGCCTCAGTTCGCCGGTGTGTTACGCGGACGAGCTTGCGCCGGGGTATTTCGGCGAAGATCCCGAGACCCCGCGCTATTGAGCATTGCACAACTGAGAACAGCCCTACCCTTACCGTCTTGCGTCCAAGCAGCAGCGGGGATTCGCTCCCTCGATCCGATCTTCGGAGATGAAGTCGGAAATGAAGTCAAGCATAGCCAACCCGCAAGCTCTGTGCTAAATTATGGTCAGACTGGACAGAATGGAGCGAGGGCATCATGCACAGCGAATGGCAACTGCAACAGGCAAAGGGCAACCTGAGCCAGCTCATCAAACGGGCGGCGGGTGGCGACGCCCAAGTGGTCACCGTGCACGGCAAGCCGACGGCGGTGGTGGTTTCGGCCGAAGAATACGCCCGGCTCACCCGCCGCCGGGGCAAGCTCTCCGCCGCGCTGCTGCGCCCCGAGCTCGCGGCAGAAGACCTGGATTTTTCCCGCAGCCGCGATGCCGGACGCAACGTCGAGCTATGAGCTGGCTGCTGGACACCTGCGCGCTTTCCGAATACGCCAAGAAAGCCCCCGCGCCGGAAGTGATCGCCTGGCTGGATGAGCAGGATGAAACCAGCTTGTTCGTCAGCGTCATCAGCCTGGGGGAGATCGAAAAGGGCATCCTCAAGTTGCGCGCCAGCAACCCGCGCCGCAGCCAGAAACTCACCGCCTGGCTGGGCAAGGTGGAGCAGCGCTTCGCGGGACGCATCCTGCCGCTCGACGCCGCCGCGCTTCACGTCTGGGCGCAAATCGCCGCACACTCGGAACTGGCCGGACAGCCCCTGCCCGTGATGGACGGCTTGCTCATGGCCACCGCCCAATGCCACGGCCTCACCGTGGTCACCCGCAACGTGCAGGATTTCGCGCGCTACCCGCAAATATTTAATCCTTGGGCGCTGTAAGCCCGTTATTCCAAAGAATCGCGCAGGCCGCGATGCCAGACGCGATGCGCAGCTGCTTCACCGTGTAGTCCGGGCAGCAGAGTAGCGAATCGACGAAGGTCGCCTGCTCCTTGCAGAGTTGGCGCAGGCGGGAATCCGGTGGGTCGCAGGAGATCTTGCCAATCTTGGTCATGCGATACTTGCCTGAACGCCCTGCCCCGCCTGGGACCGGGCCGATTCAATGTTCGTAAATATTGCCGTTACCTTGTACCAACTCGCAAGATCGAGGCGGCGGCGTTATGTCGTCACCTATCGTTTCGGCTTCCGCGCTCGCGCAAGCCTCCGCGCCTCGCCGGTTGACCCTCACAACCCCTTCTGTCATAGTCAAAACCGTCTCGACTCCACACCGATTGTCGATCTGGGCAAACCATGCGCGTCCTTCAGCACAACTTCGGCTGCGTATTTCCCTCCGCGCGTCACCGTGCGCACCTTACAAGTCCCAAACCGCCGCGCCCTGAATCCAGCGGTTCAGTCCAACTGATTTTATCCGCCATGCTTTCGCACCACGGATAAAATCCTGTTCGTTATGCGTAGCCTACGGAGCCACGTGTGGTTATGAAGTTCGAGTGGGATCCGCGTAAAGCCGCGATCAATCTTCGCAAGCACGGCGTGTCGTTTGACGAAGCCGGCTCCGTATTCCTGGATCGGCTCGCTCTGTCCGGCCCCGACCCCGAACACTCGATCGGGGAGTCGCGGTACATTACATTCGGTAAGGTCGAGTCTGGGCCGTCTGCTCGCCGTATGTCATACTTATCGGCCCGGCGCGATTCGAATCATCATGGCGCGCCGCGTAACACGTGGCGAAAGGAAACTCTATGAAGAAGGCTAAAGACGAGATGCGTTCCGAATACAAGCGTTCCGACTTCGCAAAACTGGAGCGAGGAAAGTTCTATGCGGAAGTCGCCGAAGGAACTGCTGTGGCGCTGTTGGAGCCGGCCATCGCCAAGGCATTTCCCACATCGCAAGCGGTAAACGAAGCACTTGCCAGTCTGCTCGCACTGACCGAGAAAACATCGCGCACAACGAATAAGGTTAGATCGTGCGAGCGAAGCGAGCCACGATCTGAACCGTTTGTT
>ERZ1292630.665-Hain-H41-02um-R3-665-length-34761-cov-6_pt1 | contig 34761 bp, 23 predicted proteins | sample MGYA00564408_ERZ1292630 | MGnify/ENA primary metagenome ERZ1292630 (study PRJEB36523, sample SAMEA6512641) | groundwater metagenome | collected 2019-01-08 | study: AquaDiva: Metagenomics assemblies of 32 groundwater samples
TTCTCGCTAGACACGCTCGAGCGGTATGCCGCGGGGGGGGGGGGGGGGGCAAGCCCGCTACAGACGCTTGAATTTGTCACCGTGGGGCATCTCCCGCGAGATCCCTTTAAGACCCGCTGTTGCTTCGGCGCGGCCTCCGCTGGCTCCGACGTCCGCATGACCGTCACCGGGGATCGCCGATGCACTGCCAGCATCGCATGCTCCATCGCCGCGAGATGGACCCACGGTGTCTGCCCCGTAGGTCACCGTGCCCTTCACGTCGTCAATGCGGTGTCGCCCGACCGTGGTGACGCCCTCGTCGCCGACATCATCAGGAGATGAATAAAGAGCCGCGGGCTTGCTGGGGGAAGGGCCACCCCCCGCGGTGCGCACAGTTTGTGCCGACGCGGGGATGCCGCTCGAGGCGTCCACGGAAATCGCGCGGCCAGCAGGGTCGCGAACGGTCTCTTCCGCTTCAAAGTCGACCCCTTTCTTCATGCAGTGTCGGACGTATAACTTGGTAACCGCCGCGCAAGTTAAGTTCGTCGCCAGTCGGGCCCGACGCGTGCCACAATTGCCAACGCTGAAAGCGCCGACATCTTCGTGAATCTCATACGAGAGCGCCGCGGACCACGGCGTGAACACATCGGCGTACGGCCCGAAACGTTGCACGTGCCGAATTTGCTTTCGCATCGGATTCACGAGGAATCCCAGCTCAACGTATTTATGCAAGCTCGAGGGGGGCGTCAGACTGCCCGTAATGGGCTTCGTTTCCTTCACTGCGTTTTCGACCGCGGGGACAATCAGCTTCGAAAATTCCTCGGGCGGGGCGAAGAGATTGAGAGATGCATTAAACAAGGCCGGCGCCACCGAATCGGCGCTCCCTGGATCAACGCTTTTATGAAATGTGCGATGGCCGGACGGGACGCCAGAAACTTGAAAGAAGACGTTCGACTGCTGAATCACACGAGGCGGGCCGAATCCCGCAGACGGCGCGTCCATTGGCAGGAAGAAATCTTCGCGCATGAACTCCTCAAACGGCCGATCGACGGCCCGTTCGATGGCATGCGCCAGTAAGGCAAACGCGATGTGTGACGGTCGCGACCGGTTGGGGGGTAACCGGGCCAAATTTCCAAGTCGCTGAACGTCGCCACCGGACAGCTTGCTTAGGCGGCCGACCAAGCTGGCGCGTGCCGCGGCGGGGTTGTCATCGGGGAACATGGAGCGTATGCCATCGAAGCACTGCGCGGATTCGAGCGAAGCCCCCGAGGCGCCCGAGCTGGCCCAGCTGGGCAGCCAGGATCGTCGCGTGGGCACGATGCCTAGCGCCCGCGAGAGGATACGCGCATCCGGAAGCGCCGCACGCCAGGCAAGCACATCCCGGCACAAGATGACAGAGAACGCATTCGGCAACTCGGGTAAGTACGTAGTGAGCGGCGCGAAGAGATCAAACGACACCGCAGAGTCTTTCGGATGCGGCACCGCGCAGCCGCGTCCCCCTCCCGGGGCCGGACGCGCAGCCGCAGCCGCACCTGAGGCACCAACGGCGAGCCGGCGGTCCTCTCTCGCTTGCTCCTTCGACAGCACGTGCAGGCGCCACGCAGCTAACCCAACGACCGGCATGGTGAGACTGTGGTAGCACATGGGATCTTTCAGGCGTAAATGATTGCCTTTGTCGTCCGCGTTGACCCCTCGAACCGCGTCCCGATATCCCACTGCAAAGCAGAACGGCTTGCCTCGGTGAAAAATGGCCCCTTGCAATCCAGGATTCCCGCGAACGTAGCGCGAGAAGACCATGCTCGCCTGCGCAGCTTGCTGCAAAGCACTTCGCACCTCGGGCGGGATGGCCTCGGGCGAAGACGTCGCCGCCCCAGTGGCTGCGTTGCTTCCCGGGGGCGTAGGATGCAGCCCGGCCTGCCGCGCCTTTTCCCTCGCCTCGATGGCGGCGGCCTCGAAGCCACTGGCATTAAAGGACTTGTCCGCATCTGTCGGTGTGGCGGCTGGAAACGGCGGCATGTCCTGGAGGAACCGTTCAATTAACAAAGTCTTTTCGTCGTGGGGAGGAAAAAAAACCCTCCCGATCAGAACCCATTGTGGCCACGACGTCTCGCGGCCAGGACACCTCACGATGGACAGAGCATTCAGGAAAGCAGATAAGGCAGATTAGAGCTCGATGTGCAGTAGCCACGATGAGAGGAGCCAGAAAAAGGGTCTGCTGAGCAGAGCGCCAGGTGAAAATAATCGATCGGTCTGTATGTGTCACGGCCAAAAAAATGGCGCGTTTTGTAAAGCCTGTGTGCGTGTGGAACAACAGCCTCCGACAAGACACGTGACTTGGCCTTTTGGTCTCTGCCTTTCCCTTCAATTGTTGTGGTGGGTTACCGGAACGCCACTTGCTCATCCGCAGCATGTTCCAGTGAGTAGGAAAAATCGAATGAGGTCTCGATCCCCGGCTTCGCCGTCACAAACCACTCGATGAACTGCAAGTCGTTGATGGCGAACTTCGGCTGACTCGGTGGCGCCCCGTCTCCTTGCACCGGAGAAGTCAACGTTAATGTGATCCGTTTGTCCTCGAGGATTGGCAATTGGTCCCAAATGACAACTTCTTCCGCTAACGACTTCGCACTTCGGACCTTGAACCGGAAACTATGATCGAGACGAAGCCGCGTGCCAGAAAGGATTGAAGACGTGACCGTCCGCTTGGTAGCCAGCGTTGTGCGGGACACGGTGACGTCCTCGTCCACGCCCAGGAAGGTCCAAAATTCTTCATTGGGTGCGACATCTTCCGGCAGCGCCGAATTGCACACAAACTGTTGGTCACTAAACACATTGGCCTTGCCGGCAACGAATGTGAACACGCTGGTGTTGATCGCCTTGACTTTGAGGTAGACGTGCGGGTCGATTTTGGGCGTTGCGCTGAAGCGAAAATGAGCTGGAAATTCGGTTTGTGAAATGGTGGCCCGAACGGGTTCGCCATCGCTTGCGACGGACGTCAGGGCGGCAATCCGGAAGCTGACGGACGTGCCCCCTGCAGCACTGACGGCGGCCGCCGTGATGGTGGGTGCGGTCCGTCGCGGCAATGGGGGTGCCGACGATGGCGTCGGGGCGGCCGCGGGCATCATTTGCCGCATCATGTTTTTTTGCACATGCAGTGACTCGAGCCGCTCAGATCGGCAGAGAATCTGATCGATATTGTCATTCATGAGGTCACAAACGGCTTCGCGACTGAAACGGGGCGCGACGTAGACACTCAGATATCGGGTCGACAAGGCCGGTGGATCCCCTCCAGTGTGAGCGCGAGCGGTGCTGAGTTCGAGCTCGATGTCGTCCCACGATTCGCCCATAGCCTGCTTTACCATTGCGTTGTAAGTAACGGACAATTTGCGCGCCGTCCGGCTGACCCGGATGTCGTACACGGGTGTCCACGACGCATCTTCGACCATGTATGACAGAACGAGGTTTAGCGGCCGTGCCGCACCTCCGGGCTCTCCAACGACGGTCACCAACGCTTCAGCGAAGTCACGCTTCGTCGCAACCACGAGGTTGCCCGCCATAAGCCGACGGCGGTTGCGGGCGTCGTCTAGTTCACGATGAACTCCATCGCGTTCCCTTTCACGCTCGCGCTTCATCGTCGTGAACACCGTCGATCGTTGCTCCACGAACGTGACCATCGCTTCCCACTTTGCGAGATCGTACGTGGCAGCATTCGTCACTTTTCCGCCTCGAAGCGCCTTCGCGCGCACTCGGTCCAACATGTAGAGTCCGGCATTCGCTTGAGCGACGGCGTCGTCGAGATCTCGCTCTCGACGCTCAAGCTGCTTGATACTTTCGTCCACCGCCGCAACATTGGTTCGAACATCCGTCGTGATTGTTTCACTCCGAAACTGCACGGCGCGCAAAAGGACATTGGCCGCCGTGTCACGAGACACCGCGACTTGCAGGCTGTTGCGGTCTGCGCGTTGCCAACTGGCAGTGAATCGCAAGCTGTAGTCGCCTGGCGATAGACAGACGTCGGTTGCACGAAACAGCTGAGCACGGTTTTTGTAGACGACCACTTTGACAATCTTGCTCGCCACGTCCACGGCGGTTTCCGTCTTGACCACCATATTGCAATGTGCAGCGCTTGTGATATTTGCCTTCCTTATGTTATAATCAACTGTTGACGAAAACGGAGCATCTCAGCAAGGCATTTTCGGGTTCAAAAAACGCGCCGGCATGAAACAGGAAATCATAAGCTTGAGGGCACCATCGACCGACGACCGCGTTTCGCAGGCGACTTGGCATGTGCCGCGCAAGTACCACCACGATCCGACAGGCCCCTTTTCAAAGAGCGTACTCACATACGGCGACGATGCTTTCCGTATCCAACTTTGCTTCATGCAAGCACCAATGCAGCATTCGTGCGCGTCGTCGATCGGAACGCGCACGTCGCGAATGCATCTGCATGGTCCAGGCGGCATCGTAGTCGGTCAAGACACGTGCCAGCCGCTCAAGCGCCTCACAGGTTGCCGCGTGGCCTCGATCCGACGTGTGCCGTGGTGCATGGGACGCTGCGAGCGCTGCAGGCGTCGGCGTCGCCCCGGTGGAGGTAAAAGGCAGCGACGACGAACTGACGTCCTCTCGCACCCCCGCCGCAGCCTCCGCCGGGAAACTGTTACGACTTGCATACAGCTGTGTCCGACGTCTCGCGGCTTCTTCTCGCAGGACCTCCATCGTTCCCCACGGTACTCTATCGCTCCTGCTGAGCACGAAGCGAATGAGGTCGAGCAGTTCATCCCCCGAGGAGGAACGTGCTTCGTCCGGTGACCGAAGCGGCGGCAAGTCAAGCTGGCTGGATTCGTCGGCATCCGCGACCGCCGCATTGCGTTGCTCCTTCCCCGGGCCCATGGCGGACGCGGTCCGAGGCGTATAGATAGCCCTGCGAACAAGTGCCGCCACCGCCCAGGCCGCCGCTTCCGCGTCGTAGAATCCAATCGTTACGAGGGTACGGAGGACGTCGACTGGCGCGTAGCTGCAGGCCACGTGAAACAAAATGCGTTGCTCGCGAGGAAACCTGGGAGCCTCGTCTGAAAAACTCTCGAAGTGATCAGTGGATATCAACGACGACGACGCCAACTTAGCCTTGCCGGCGGCAAGATTCGTCACGCCACCGTGGTCACGGGACACGCCGGGGCTCATCTCCTCGAGAATGATCCGCAAGAGCGCCGCATCGCACCGTCGCACGATGGCGATGCAAAGGAAGGTGCTCAGTTGAGGCACCGGGAGGATGTCACGCACCAGCTCGTGCATCAGGCTCGTCGAGGGCCACACCTCCGTGGCGTGCCGCGCCAACAAGCTGCTGTCGGCTCCCAGTTGATGGTGAGGAGGCGGGTTGGGCGCAAATGTGGTACGCAGATGATCGTCGCAGAGCATCGAAAGCACTTCACGGGTCACCAGTGAATCGTGGGCGTCGGGCAACGGGATGAACGACTCCCGTCGGTCGCGTAGCACGGCTTTAGCGTGGTTTAGGTCGCGACGGAACGCGACAACGTCGCGATTGTGGATGGCCTCCGCGAAGAGCATATTTTTCCCCCGATACGATACCCCAGGGGAAATGTTGGGAATGTGCAGAAGAGAGAGGAGCAAGGCGAGGAACAAAATTCGAGTGGAGATGACACGGAAACTGTTCTGCTCAACATCGCCGAATACAATGCGCTTTGCTTGCCGACCGCCCCCCCCGTTTACCACGTCCTCCTTGCATGTAGCGACAATCCAAGGTTGGTACACGTTCAACACCACCAGTTCGTCCCCCGTTCTTCTGCGTGACAAGAGTCGTCGTTCAGGGTGATACGCGGCGGCTCTACTACTTCTTCTTCGCGCCTCCCGCGCCACGTTTGCCTCCCTTTTGCGCCTCGTATTCATCTCTCCGCTTCTCCACATCGTCACGAACGGCTTTCCACTCTGACAAAAACTGGCCCTCAAGTGCCGAATGCGCAGTGGGCTCTTGTTCTCTCAGACCGCTGTAGACCTGATCCGCAAGCAAATATGACAGAGAAGGGTGCGGGAAGTTGCGCACACTCTCCTGCGCCTGTTTCTTGCCCTTTTCAGCGTCCTTGGTTTGGAAGTGGCCGGGACGTGGCTCGTAGTGGTCCTCGGTGAAGTCCGGGCCGCCGGGAACATCCGCGTGGTTGGCGAGATAGGCGACACTCACGAGCAGCTGTAACAAGTCTTGATCGGCGCCGTCCTTCTCAAGCGAGTGCACCGTCCCGGCACAGGAAAAATATCTTGCAGCTTTGATGTAATCCTTCTCCGAGAAGGCCACTCTCGCCAAGAAGAGGTGTGGAAGATACTTTCCTGCCCAAGACACCTCGGCCAGCTGGAGAACCCTTGCGTAGTCCGCAGCGGCGGCCGTGACGCAACCCTCCAACCCACGCGCTTGATATACGGCGGCGCGGTTCATCAGCGCCTCCGCGTTTCTTGGATTGACCGCGAGGCAGCGCGTGAAGTCGCTTTCGGCATTCGGAAGATCGCCAGAGTGATGGAAGAGCAACTTGCCGCGGCGGCAAAATGCCATTTCTAATTGCAATACGTCTTCCGGGCGGTTGAAGGAGATGGCGCGAGAGAGGCAGTCCAACACGCTGGGGATGAATTCGGTTCCGAGCCGCTCATACACATCCGCCAATCGCACGAACACGGACGCGTCCGTCGGCAACATCTTGGCCACCGCTTCAAATAGATGCAGCGCCAATGTGAGATTGTCATTGGACAATTCTTGCTCCGCTTGCGCGAGGTACGGCGACGGGAAGTCAGGATCGGTTTCACAGACCTTTGCGAACATGCTGAGGGCGGCGGCATCGTCCCCTCGACGTTCGCTTAATTCACCCAGGTTGAAGTACGCATACGCGTCGGTGGGTTTGTCGTCCTCGTCCGAACGTTGCAACCCCATCGTCAAGTACCTGTGAGCCTCGTCAAGCAACTCGCTATCCAACGCACATTTTCCACACTTGACCAGCAAGGCTTTGCTTGGTTCAACCAGTTTAAAAAGTTTCACCCACTCGCCGAAGGCGCCGCGAGCGTCGTCTAAGGCCATGTAGCATTCAGCTCGATTTTGATAGTTTTCGGTTCTCATGGGGTCGCGGTCCAGCGCTTTGGTGTAATAATCAATCGCTTCGCGGTGCAGCCCAGCCTGATGCTTCAAAAGTGCTAAATTGTAAAACGCGTCGTGGCTGTTCTCACCGCTGCGGATGGCCTCCAACAAACACACGATGGCATCGTTGGGACGGTCGTCCGCGATGGCCTTTTCGTAGCGTGCGACCAGCGCCGTGCTGGACATCGGGCGCGACGTCTGTGCGACAGCCGAATACATCAACGCGCGCCGAGCACCGGCGTCCGAAACGGATGCCTTGTAGTCATTTAACAATTGCCGTGACGCCGTGGTTGAAATCGGCTTGATACGGCTTCCGGGGCGCTCGATAGGGGGATATTTGATCCGGCCGTACAGCTCCGCCACCGTGAGGCCCAGCGTGCCGCACGACATTCGCCGCACGGGTGGTAGCACAAGGGAGGTGACTTCGTGCGTACGAAATCCGTGAGATGCGTGCGAAAGGAAAAACAGTCGATACCGTGCTGCTGTCACAATGTGCGTCCAGACTGGCTGGACCAGTTAGTTAGGAAAAAACTTGTTGAACTCGGTCTCTACAAGCGAGGGGGCTGGCAAATACTCGCGCGGAACTCACATCGCAACCCGCACAGCGCCAGAGCGTCCACCACCGGGCTTTCCACTCCGCGCACTGGGCCCATCGTCATCTTGTGCCCCCCCTGGCTGTGCGCCCTTCTTGGTAGCATCCACACCTCCACCGGGAAGCTTTTGATTCGGCATCGATGGACTCGCTAGTTCGGCGGCCTTCGCAGCGACGAGAAGGGCTCGCCGGTGTTCGATTTCCGCGAGCAGCTTGTTCCTGACGGGGACGTTGGCGTCCACCAGAAAGACAAGATCATCGAACGCGATATCGTCCGTGCGACATTCCAAAATGGCCAACGTCTTTTTGTGCTGAAACCGTTCGGGCTTTAAGTCTAGTAAGTGCGCCCACAGCGCGTCGCTGGCCGATAGGTTCGTTATCAGCAAGTGCTCCACAATGGGCAAGACGCGAAAGATGGTGGCACACTCCATCGTGGTTTCCAGAACAAACGGCACATGCTGCACCTCGGGATAGCAGCCGACCGTGTTTAACGGCGGAAGAACCTTTTCGAGCAGCACCTCGCGAACCTGTTCGGGTCGAACTGAACGCCACGGTTTGCGACACATCAGCCGTCGGAAGTCTCGTAACGGGCGAATGACGTCCAAAAGGGCTGCCGCGACCTCCACCTTTTGCCTCGCTTCGACGTACCACGGCGTGGAGGTGACGGCAACCGCCATTGCCGCCTTCCTGGCAGCAGCCTCTTCCGGGGGGCCCTCTCCCCCATCAGCCGACCCCACGCAGTCGTCGAGCACGCCGCGAAGTTGCGCCACCATCGCTTCTGTGGCGCGCAATTCGGCGTCGTCGTCCAAGCCGCTGCTTCCGGGCGAGGCGACAACGGACAGAAAGTGCGGGTCCACGCAGGTGGCTTTGTGCACGTCCTCCAACCGTCGACACGCCTCGCCGGCTTGAAAGGAGTATTCATCGATGTAAGTTTGAAGCACGGCAAAGGGATCTTCCGTCACGCGCCGTTGCAGACAATAACGCTGTGCGATGTATCCAATTAGTCGGGCCATGCCGGTTGCCACGAGTTGCGAGGCGTCCTGTTCCGTACGAGCGGCCTCAAGAAGGGCAAGGCCTACGCCGCTGCACAGCGTAGTGGTGGTGGTCGGTTGGAGATCGCGTGAATGCACATCGCCGTCGTCGGGTATCGCGTCTGCCAATCTGTGAGCACCGGCCAGCATGTTCCGTTGACGTGCGCCGTCGATGATCGCTTCGAGCGCTGCACCTCGGAGAGGGGAATTCATTTCCGCGAATATCAATACTGGCTGTTGAACAACTATTTTTTTGTGGTCAATGGGGGACATTACATGACGTCGAGATCATGGGAAGAGAGGCATCTGGGACCCCCTCCCAGTAGAGCTCTTACTTGCGAGCGCGATATGCGCGGTGTACGCGTGATTAAGCCGAACTAGAAGAGACGCCATTCGCCTCAAAACCTCCATAGTTATTCTGTGGTGTGGTGCCGGCTTGGACGGGCGGATCGCGACGGCGTTGTCGGACCGACGTCAACACTTGCGGGTCGCTCCCGTTTCGGTGCTGCCACAGCGGCGGCGGCCTGATGGTGCGACGAGTGACCAATGCTCAATCGCGACGCTCCGGCGGCTGCCCCTCCGCCATTCTGTGCCGACGACGGCGATGCTTGTTGCTTCTGCTGCCTTGCCGCAAGCGCAGAAATGAATTTCTCGGCACGAGCCTCCTCGTCCTCGGCACTACGAGCACCGTGCTCTTGACCGCTCATGCCACCACCTGGCTTCCCTTGCGCGGCCTGTTTCCAGTGATGCTGCAACTTGAACTGCGACGTGATCGGCTCGCAATTTGGCGCGTCGCGGCCCGGTCCTCCCGACTGTGTTAGCTGACCCTGAGGTGCCTTGACGAACCACGTCCACCACCCCTTTCGGGCCTGCAGCCACTGTTGTTTTGACATGCAAGCGTAAAAGGCGACAGCCTCCGCAGAGACGGCTGGGGCATAGCCAAATTGTAAGCGGTCGGTAGGACAGCCTTGGCCGTACGAGTCGAGGAGGGGCTCAGCCGCAGCCAGTGTCGCGGAAGTTTCGCTGGCAACTTTGGACGAACTCTGCGCCGGACGCCTCTTGGCGACTCCTGCCGCAGGCACCGTTTTCTTCGCGACGGCGGTGTGCATCGGTTGCTGCTTTCCCAACACCCCGACGGTGGCAGGATGCGTGGAGTGCTTCTTCTGTTTGGCCGCTGCCGTCGCGGTTGTGGCCAAGTGCACTGGTACTCTCGCAGGTTTGGTGGCGTGCTCTTTGCGGTCGGTTGCCTTGGGCGCGTCGGGCGCCTGCTTCTTCGCGAGCTTGATTTTGTCGATGGCCTTCACCTCCGACGAATCCGCCTTTGTCACACTGGCGGCGGCAGCGGCGCTTGATTTCACCATCCGGTACTTCTGTGGAGAGGGGGCAAATGTCAAAAAATCAAGCGCGACAGCACTTACAGTACACTGTATGTCACCTGTCGTCATTCAGGATGAATCGGTCGGAAGAGGGGGGACGATGTCACTCACACTTTTTCGTCACAGCCCCCCGAATTCGGGTTGCAGACTTTTGACACCGCGCAGCACCAGTAGCTCATTCCGTCGTAGGACGAGCAGCATTGTTGCGACCCATCAGACTGGCAACAGGTGTTGAACTCGCCTCCTCCACAACACATTTGCGTCGCGTTGCAGTAATTGCCATCGCCGCAGCAGTTGGTACCCTTGGCGAAGCACGTGTCCCCACACACGACTGGGGTGGCCTGCGGGCAGCACGTGGGAGTGAGGCAATCGCCGTAGGTCGTTTGCTCCGTGTGAATGACGCACACGTCGTGATGGTCGTGATCAGGGCGGCCGTCGCAAAGAAGCGCGGCGGAAGGACACTCAAACACCGGAGGCGGCAACGCGGCGCAGCAGGTCTTGTTGTCCGCCGCCGGGTCCCAACATAGACCGTCGGGACTTGGTAACGATCGGTTCCCGCACCATTCGCAGCCATGAAACGCTTCACAAACATTCGCAGACATGTGCGATGAGCATGACGGTCTCCCTCCCGCCAGGACGAGCGTCACACACAGAAGTGCGCCGAACCCGGTGACGGCAGCCGAGGGCATTGTGATCTGTGGCCTACCGATGCTAGCAATTTGACCTCCTCGCGTGTGTCAACAGAAATGAAAAAATCTGCAATGCGTGTGGTGTTGAGAGCATATCGCAAGTTTGACATCGCCCCAATGATCTTTTCTGGTGAATCGCGCACAGCGAAAATCATCCGTCTCGCTCTCCGAACGCAAGCCCCCTTTGGACGACACGCAAACGTGCGATAGGCGAGAGAGGAAGGTTCAAGGAGAGGAGTAAATATCAAACGCGGTGTGACCACTTGAGCGCGGAGATCGACATTGATGTTGGGAGAGGAGAGAATGTGTGTGCGCGGGAGATAGCGCGAGAGATGGGAAGGTTCACTACACAGGCGGCAGGATCCACCGGGAAGGTGTTGGCCCTTTACACTGGCGACGACGCTCGCAACGATGAACGAACCCCCTTTCAAAAAAAGGGGAAGGGGGCTCGATGTGAGAGGTGGGAGGAAAGGCGAAAAGGCGGGACATTCCCGCCCTAGTGGTATTTGGCTTCTCTTGTGAATGTCATTTGCGTGGACGCACGTGTGAATGACTGATAATTTGGAGATGCGGTTATTTGCATCGGGGGGAGGAGACTGACTTGATAACGAGGGAGGGGGATCAACGGAAATCTACGCCTCCCAAGCCAACTGTCTCTCTTCAGACTCGTCGTTTGAAGGCGCGTACAGTTCCGTGGTGCCAGCGATGTGTTCACGTCCAAATCGGCCACTTGTGTTACGGTCGTTCAGAGGCCGAGCACTTCGAACGCGGCCACTCGCGAGTTCACGAGAAAACGTGGTCGGTTTGTCATGAAGTCCGTCGTCCGAGGTTACGTTGGCGAAACGCTGTCGCACGACGCGGTCTAGACGGGACCCGAGCATACACACATTGTGCCGGATTTCGTCATCCACAAGAGACGAACCCGCGGTACCGCGAGACGAAGGACATTCACCGTTAACGGAAAGACGACATTTCGACCACGGTTGACGCCACAAGGAGGTGAGCATACGGGCCGTCTTCATGCGCCTTTCGGCGGTGGGTTCGACGGATAGTAGCGTGTCCAGGCACTTGGCGCAATCGCTTGTCGCAAACACCTGATCCTCGTTCGACAAGGCCGCTGAATGCTCGGAAGACACACCGGGGCTTTGGCGTCCGCTTGGCGGCGGGAGTTCGCTCGTCGAATCAGGTCCTGCCGTTGCGGCTTCGCGGAGATCAGGGTCCGAGACGCCTCTGAGGATTGGAAACTGACGGCCGGACGTTTCCGGCAACGACAGCTGCACAAGCTGGACACGATCCGTCAGGCCACGCAACAAGACGCTGCCCATCGGGCTGACCACCACCGCTTCGCCGTCGACGGTCAACGGTCGACCCTCGCTTTCAGCCTGATAGCGCTCCAGCAGTGTCGCCACGGTGCGGGTTGCCAGCACCTGTCCCCCACACGCCGCCGCTTCGACCCTTGCGGCCGTATTCACAACGGTGCCGTAGTAGTCGTATCCCTTCGTAATGTCATCGTATTTGACGTCCCCGAGGCCAAAGTGCACCCCGATACGGACGCGAAGCCCACGCCACAAGCCGGCCGCCGTGCGGCCCGTCTGCTTGTTCGGCACTGACCCCCAACGTTCCTGGTAGAAATCGTCGAACACGTTCGTACCCCAGTCGTGGTGTAGGAGGGCGCGTTGAACACTGAGCGCCATGCGGACGGCGTTGAGAGCGTTGTCGAACACCACCATGAAGCTGTCGCCGATGGTTTTCACTTCATAGCCGCCGAACCCCGCGATCGCGTCTCGCAGCAGCGTGTTGTGCGCCTCGAGGGCAGCGCCCATGGCCTGCGGAACCGTGGCCCACAATCGCGTGCTCGATTCAATGTCCGTGAACACAACGGCGAACGGGAGTGCTGCATCTTTAGGCGCAGCGTCGTTATTGCGCTGTCGCTTCGCGTACTTCTGCTGCTGGTTGACCAACGAGAAACGAATCGCAAGCATCAACCCTCCACCGATGCCCAGAGAGAAACAGCCCAAGAGGGACCCCAGGAACAACTCGGCATTCGACGTCTTCTGCGGCAATAGTCCTGTTTCCGCCGGCCACGCGATCCTTGCCGCCTGGTGACAGCAGCCGATGATACCCAGAATGAAAACCGCCACGGTGCCTTTCGCCCCGCAAGTCGTCGTTGCGAGACAGACGAGCACAAGGTTCGAGATCATCGTGGGCAGCCACGAAACCACCCCCAGAATAACGTTGACCAGTTGTCCACTGAAGGCGACCGCGAACATCAATCCATCGGGCACAGACCGGTGCTTGCGGGCGTAAATGAACGCCGGGGTCGTGATGAACACGAAGTACGCTGTCAGCGTCGACACAATCCCCACTTGCGAGGTGAATTGGCCGGGGAAGACGATCGCAGACCAAATCGACCAGTACGTCAACAAGGGCATCAAGGCAACGCTTCCCAACGCTAAGATGACTACCGCTGCCTTCCGCATCGCCATGACGAAGTCGTCGTCGTCATCGTCAAACAGGTCGCCGGCGACGACATGCACTACTCGCTGATACACGGACGGCGAGTCGACGTCGGCCATTTCGACTGCAGGTCCGTGTCGGTTTGCTGCGAAATAGAGTAGCTGGGTGGAACCTCTGTGCGAATTTACCGTATCTGCGCAAAAAGGTGGTGGGATCGCCGTTTTCATTCACGCCTGCAGCGGGAGAGAGGACACTCCACCGCCGCGCGAGAGAGGCAGAGGTTTATGTCGGATGGAGGCGGCCGATCATGAGGGCCGTTGTCCCACGAATTCATTGCGCGGATGGATGAGGGAAGACGTGAGATTTCGTGCGTCCGATTAGTCTCGGCACGTTTCGCTATTAATCCAGTGATCGAATATCCCGGCGCGTCCCAGCGTGCGAAGGGCCGCTGCTGGGGTACACCATCGGGGCGGTGAACCCCTTTGCCTTCATCCACTCGTACAACGGTAGGCGTGAGAATGCGCTGGGGGCGAATCTACGACCAACAGTCGCGGGCGTAAATGAACGCAGGGGTCGTGATGAACACGAAGTACGCTGTCAGCGTCGACACAATCCCCACTTGCGAGGTCAATTGGCAGGGGAAGACCATCGCATACCAAATCGACCAGTACATCAACACGGCAACGCTTCCCAATGCTAAGATGATCGCCGCTGCCTTCCGCATCCTCATGACGAAGTCGTCGTCGTCATCGTCAAACAAGTCGCCGGCGACGACACGTAGAACTCGTTGGTAAAGGGGTGGAGGGGCAGCAATTTGGAGTTCGTTACTCTGGTAGTGATGTGTGTTGTGGTAGTCAAATTCGCAACACCCTGCCAAGAGGATCGTTGCGTTTAGGAATCCCTTCCGAAGGAAAGACATGTCAAAAACAGTCCGCAAGTGCTACATACCGTGCTTCCGAGGTTTCACACTGTCAGAAATGCGCGAGCGTCAGAGTCGTGATGACGTCGGCGACGTCAACACGATACTCTCCTGTTAGGATGTAGCGATAGCGGACCAAAAGGCAGCGGCCACGGCAGAAAACCGCAGTATCACGGGCATTCCAGTGTCCAGGGCGAGTGCCTTCCGCATCGACGTGACGAAAACGGTCTGTTTGTCGACCGTCGGCCTGACTTGGGTGCCATTGTTCAATCTAAGAAGTCACCCAGCGCGGGGTCGTAAAACCGTCCGCTCCGCGGATCCCAGTAGTAGCCGCTGACGTGACTGTACCACATGCTGGACGCGTCATCCCAGAAATCATACCCATCAGGAGCCACGCTTCCGGCCGTTGGGCCGGCAACCGCAGGCGACGACGGCTCTTCTCCACCACCGTATGGCGCAGCGTCGTCCGCGCGTCCATCACTTGCAGCGGCCGCAGTGTCAAATGGCGCGGCGGCATCCGTTGGTGGGGCGTCTTCGCCGTAGGGAACGGTGTCGGTGGCCCGATAGACGCCCGTAGAATCTACTTCCGCGGGCGTTTCGGAGGGCTTGATCGCCTCGACGCGTTGCTGCTGCTGCTGCTCCTCCATCCTCCCGAACACGCACACGAGCGCGCCCACGACGATGGAGAAGAGAGCGAAGCATAGGCCGATCACCCACAACCCGAAGGACAGGCCAAAGTCGGACGAACACTTGACGTCACTCTTGCCTCCAAAATAGGCACGACTGTAGTCGCACGGCGTCGCGCCGCAGAACATCACTTTGGTATAGGTATCGTACGCGACGATGCCGACCACCACGTGCACTACAAAGGCGACAACGGACAGACCCGTGGCCAGCAGCATCGTGAGATATCCCGACCGCACGAAACTCACCACGGCGACGACGATTTGCGCGACAGCAAACGTCATGGCGATCCAAGCCAAGGCGTAACTCGCGCCACTTCTGCCCTTGAGCACGTTTGTCGGAGGTTCCGAGCACGTACCGTTCACGGCTGGTATTAACGCGCTAAAATCGTTGGCTTCGCAGATCCCAGAGCGGCAGCTCTGACTGAGACCGAGGACTAGCATGCCGAAGAAGTTGCCATCCGAAGGGCTATTGACGTTGATCACGAGCCAACGGTCGACCACTTGCATAAACACCACGAGGGCCACGTGACTGAGCGACAGCATGGCAGGTCCAAGATGGAGCACGCGGTCCGATGGAGAGGACATGATCCCTCTACTGCTTTCGCCTTTGGTCTCCTGCTAGCGAAAAAGGGGCGGTTTGTGTGTATGCCGTTACAACCGCGTCGTTCAACACACACGAGCAGTCTGCAATCTCCTGGTTATGACATTGTCGCGAGTATCCCTGTTTCCTCGGGGCATTCACGTGCATCATTCGCTTCCTGTGATGTTGGCATTCGGGGAGAGAAGGACAAGGCCCGGGTGCATCAGCTTGCAGTGGGTCGACTCCATGCGTCAAAAAGTGCATCCGCCCAGCGTGCCGCCAACAGCTGAGCCCCCGCGACGTTAGGATGGGTTGAATCAAACGTATGGGAGAGCATCCCAGCGGAGGAGGGTCGCTCCTTCATCCGCTCAGCGCGGTTGAGCGCAGCGTTCGTTTCCTCTGAAGGCGCGCGTGCGCCTACATCCTCCTTTTCACCGACGTTTGCATTGCTGCGGCGCACAGCGGCACACTCGTGCCAGCGGATTGATCCCATCCCCGTACGACGATGAGATGCAAAGGACGCGCGAACCCCGCGAAAGATGTTCCCAACCATCCGATCGTGCTGTGCGGTCAGACTGTGGGGAAGAAAGGCACTTTGAAAGCCGCAAAACGGCACGAGGACAAGCGACAGCCCAGATGGTCGCGGCCCAGGTGATCGTAGGTGACAGTCCACGAGGGCGCATCGATGCGCTTCGCGAGCAAGCATGACGTGCAGTAGCACATCGAGCGCAGGGAAGCCGGTCGGCGGATTCACACCGACGAGCACGTCGATCCGCCGCGTGCCATTGTCGCCATCAAGTTGAAGTCGAAGCGCCGCCGCCGACGACGACGACGACGAGGCACTGGTTAAGGCATCGGCCCGCGAGGCGAGCAACCGGAAGAGACGGCGCAATTGCGATGCGAAATGAACTTCCAGGTGGTCCATGGAACAGCGAAGCCATCCAGGAACTTGTGACAACAGCAGCCGCGATGTCACGTTGTCGACGCTCACTTCGTGGTTGCTCGTGCCCTCGAGCGGCTGCTCCGAAGCAAAAGTCGCCAAGGTACGCAACAGGGGCAAATCAAAAGTGTCTGCGGGGCCCAGCCCGTTTTCCCCTCTTCCCGCTGACCACGGCCAAGGCGTCAACTCCTTGACGCGGCAGCGCCTCGCAGCGTTGAACACGTCATTGTGGCCAACCATAACGAGCACCGTGACGCGCGACGAGGAGGGGCGAGACCCCTGCGCGGTGCTGACTGGGCCACCCGCTTCTTCGTCGTCTCCGCCATCACTAACGGTGACGTTGCCCGGCTTCATCGTACCGCGATTCAATGCCACCACCTCGGACCGCAAGCGCCCTGTGCTGGCTGAGGGGTGTCCAATCCCGTGATGAGACAGAAGAACGGCTTCCAAGTTTGATGCGACGTGAGCCGTTGATGCCGAACACCAAGAAAAGTGCGGGTGTCGATTGCTCACCGCCGACGCCACTCCACGTGCTTCATCGGTCGCCGACGCGTACCGCTTCCCAGGGTGCGCCTCGTTCGGCTTCTTGGCGACGCAGGCCAGCCGCTCGGAACCTTGAAAGATAAGGGCGTCCGGGAGCGGAGGCGGCTCGTTGTCATTGCTTCGCCGAGCTTGTGAGTAGCGATGCAGCACAGCCTCCACGAGCCAATCACGGTAGGACCCGTGTGCGCCGACCCCACGCGTGAGGCTGTCGCCAATGGCACAAACGTGTACCACCGCCCGCCCTGCCAACGCCGGTGCGGCATCGACCAACACCCCATCACCATGCCCTGGGCTGTTGTCGCGCCCGCGTCGAGGCAATCCCTCTTGCGTTACGGTTTCGACACCGACGGTTGCAGGGGCGGGCTTTCGCGTAGGTCGACGGACTATGATTGCCTCGGGAGTTACAGCCACCTCACTCCTCGAGTGCCACAAGAAAATCGACACAGTCGCACAAAGTACGATTGACGCGGTCAGCTGGATGGGACGCTTCGACCGGCCGCATGAGCCGGCAGCCGCATGAGTCGGAATGTCCATGGAGGGTCCGCTACGAACACGAACACTCGTGCCTGGCATACCACCAAACGGTCGAACACGGCGGTCGCGTCACGCCCTTGCAGCACACGTCAAATCATTGGTGGACATCACGCCACCGTCCTCCCGCTTGACAAAGGAACGTGCGATGCAAAGCGAACAACACCAACGAGGGATACAGCCCTAATGCGAACAGATTTTGTGAAAATCAATGGGCACTCGACTCAAAAAAAGAGACGGCTCTACATCGAGGGGACGATCAAAAATACACCGCTGGGACACCCCACGCACGTGATGGCGAGTGGGATACAGAACTTCGGGGGGGGGACGGGGATCCGCTCGTCTGTCAGCGCGCGGCCATGTTCAACATCAGCACGCAAAATTCGTCGAAATCGATGCGATTGTCCGACCGCGCTACTTTCTTAAACAGACGTTTTGCCTGTTCCTCGTTCTGCGGGACGCCGTAGTTAGGAAACGTCAAGTACAGTTTGAAGAATTCCTGATAGTCCAAGTACCCGCTGCCATCGACATCCAGCTCCGCGAACTTCCTCCGCAGCTGGTCCTGTGTCACCGGGAGTTGGCAGGCGTTCTGCTCCAGCGCTTCCAAGCTGTATGGTGACACCCGCAACGCTTTCTTCGGTGCTTGCGCCACGAGGGAGGCTCCATCGGCGGTTGGAATGAATGGTGCAGCGACCCGGCTCGCCTTCACTCGAAACGGCATTGGATTGTTGAGTGATTGCAAAGTCACTGCGTTGGAGAATAGTCCTTTGCCGTAGCCGGGATAAAGTGGGTCATGCAGCGAACCCTTGAGCGGGACCAACGCAGCGAACCGGCCGTCTTCTGGCGCATCGGCAGGCGGGATGTAAGGGGATTGAGTGGTATCCACCGGTACAGACAGTGCCCACGTGGGCCGAAACACGGTCGCAGGATTCACGGGTGGCGCCGCTGCCGACAACGCACTCATCTTTCCGGGCGACGATTTCACGTGACTGCTCACCGTCGGACTCGGCGAAAGACGCTTCAGCATCGAAGAGACACCACGGACACCGACGACGCTCGTCGCTTCCGAGCTGCTACCGGCCTGCGTCGGGGACGATGACGACGACATAATGCGCTTTTTGAGACCACTGGCATTGTTGGCGTGTGACGTACGATCGATCGAGGAATCGGTTGAGGCAGACATGGTCGCGCTGCCACGCACGGCGTGTTCCAGCGCAGCGGCGACCGACCGAGTCAAAATTCCTGGTGGCGGCAGCAAGCTGGTGAGCCCGGTGCGTTCGAGAAGCACACGCTGCAATGACGGGTTCGATGCGAATAGCTCCACGAGCGCCCGCAACAGCGGTTCGCACTCAACCACGCAGGGCAGGTCACTCAGGTCCAGATCTTCCAGCGGACCGACACCCGTCAGAGGGGTCGCGAGCGCATCCAGTAGCTCCAGCAAAGCGGGCAACTCGATCTTTGTGTTTTCAGCGAGATTCAGTGACCTCAAACCTGCGGGTGAAATGGACGCAGGCCGCGACGGTGACGTTGTGGCGACGTTAGGCGCACTCTCCGCATCCTCTGATTGCTTCGACAGGTGAATGGCGTACTTTCGCTGCACGGCGCGGGCGAGATCGCGTACACCTTGAGAACCACAACCGGTGCGCTCGAGGTTGAGCGACACGAGGGACGGCGACGCGGCAAAGGCTTCCGCGATTTCGCAGATGGCATCGTCGTTCATGTGGTTGCCGTCGACTTGGATGGAGTTGAGAAGCGGGCAGCTGCTGATGAGATCGGCGAGGACCACGCCGCTACGGTGGGAAAGGCCGCAGTCGCTGAGGTCAAGAAATTGCACCGGTGACCCCTTCATGGCATGGAAGTAGGCGATGAGACCGTCATCCCCAACGGTGTTACGTTCGAGAGAGAAGCACGACACGGTGAAGCGGCGCCCTTCCAGCGTGCGCGAAACCTCGCGACACGCATTCACGTCAATTCGATTGTTGCTCAAGTCGCAAAGACGAAGCGGTTTTCCCGACGTTGTGCGATGGGACAGGGCGCCAACGATGTGCGGTGCGCTATCGCTAATGTAATTGGTTCCCAACTTAAGACTTTCCACCATCGCGTTTCGCATGAGCATGGCCGCGATCGCTCGGCCGCCCTCTGCATTGATGCAGTTGGCGCTCAAGTCCAATGTCGTGATGGTCGCCGTGAGGTCCGAAGCACCAAGAAAGTCGCACAGCGTGGTCACACCTGCTGCGCGGAGCTTGTTGCCAGCCAGCAACAACTGGCGGAGACGGCATGAATACTTGCGCATGGCATCGCACAATGTCTTCGTGCCGGCGGGTCCGATTTTGCACTCGGTCACATTCAAGATGCGCAACGTCGACACCGCACCGAGCACCATGGCCAGCGCATCGACCGCCTCATCCCGCAGAGGGTTGGACGATAAATCCAAAATTTCAAGTTTGTAGCATCCGGCAATACCGACTGCCAGCTCCGTGAAGGCCAAGTGGTTGATGTTGCAATGCGATAAGCGGAGATGCTGCAGTGGTAGCAACGTGGTGCGGCCGCCAACGACCTTTTTCAGCGCGGCCGCGGCCTCAACGCCGATGGATGCTTGAGAGAGGTCGAGGGAAGTGATCGATCGGCAGGTACCCAATTCGCTACATAGGTCGACCACGTCCGCCTCGGTGCATTTCACGCCACCGGACGACGGGCAAAAGACCGTGTCTCCCGGGTGGAACCCGAAGCGCTCGAGGACGGCCGTCGACGTGCCGGTGCTGCTGCTGGCAGATGCGAGGGTGGCCACCGCAGACATAGTCGGCCAGGGGAAAAAATGGAAAAGGAAGGAGAGGCGGAGACAGCAAAAAAAGTCTTTCCAAGGGGAGTGGATTAGAACTCGATATTGAAAGTGCCGAGGTCCGTCACGCGTCCAGCAGTGGCAGATCAAAACTGCTCTCCGTCACACAGAAAGGGAAACGGACACATGCCGAGGGGGGCAACACATGCCTGTCGCCACTAGCCTAAAAACTGTTCGTCTGATGAGTCCCCGTCAACGGCAAGCCGACGCTGAGGGTGGCCACTCTCTCTCCTCTCTGAACGGCTGGCTATCATCTTCCAGACGGTGGAGCGCCGAACCCGGCCGACGAGTCTCGCAACGACGCTCTCGAACCTACCTGACTGGGGCGCTGGCTATCGCTGAGCAGGATTCCCCCATTGGTCAAATGCATGACCGCCGCCTGAAACTGAACAAAGCGATAGTCGCTTTCCGTGCCATCGTAGATATCACGGTCCATGAAGCGACTCAAATAATACAAGTGCGCACATAGATCCTTGGGAATCCACTTGACCAGGCAGTAGCTGAGCATCGGAAACATCACGTCGGCGCTAAGTTCGTGTTTTAGCTCAGGAGGAACCGCCTCCGCTATGGTTTCGTCGATTTTTGCCAAGCACTGAAGTTTGTCAAAGGGAGTAATGCAGTGGTTCAAGGAATGAATGGCCCTCCCCACCGCCGTCAATTCGAGGTTGGCCATCGACGCGGGAACCCCGAACTGTGACAACTGGACGTCGACGGTGCCGTGTTTGGCTTTGAAGGCGTTGATGTGTCGCTTCGCACTTTCCTCATCGGCACTCGTCAGCTGACAGATTTGTGGGAACACGAGCTGATACAGCTTCGCGTGCACAAACGATTCGATGGCCAACGTGACACTAATGCGAAAACGCTTGGTCGAAAATGTTCGATTGCTCAGCTGAGACATCCATGATGTCGTATGCCGAGAGCACATGTCCAACACACGTCGGAACAAATCGTCCTCGAAGCCTGGGATACTTTCGAAACTGTCCCGAAAGCCGGACAACTCCGCGGTCAACCGGTGGATGAGCTGACCACCTCGATCAATGTCGTACAGGAAGTCCATGGCGTCATGCACGCAGTGTCCCGGCGAACCGAATTGCTTCATGGACGGTACGAAGGTGTCCGCTTCGCTCAACAACGATCGGTCGAGCATCAACAGTCTCACAGGCTCGCGGTCACTGTTGGTCATGTGCTCCTCCGTGACAACGTTGATGGCCGTGTGTACTTTCCACACCTCGCCAGTGGTCGCTAGCATGCCCGGACTGAGCTCGACGGTCGCCTGCTTATTCGCCAGGCAGATCGCTCGATTGTTGAAGCGCCGGTCAGGTTGCAACAAGTGCCACGTGACGAGGTGGTCGGAAACACCTCCCGCCGCGGCCACGGCGCAATCGGGCGGAATACAGATGATGAGCTTCTCTTTCAGCGCACGTTGGAAGAGGGCGGAGAAGCGGCTCGCCGTGCTAAATTGGTTCCAAAACTCGAAGTCGGTCACATCCCATGTCGCGGGTGGCGTCGTCGCGGACGATGCGAGCGCCATGATGAGGGAGATGGTGGGAGAGCGATGGAACCTCTCTACAGAGCAATCTGATTGACAGGTGGATCAGACATTCGCATAACCTTCTCGTCAACGGAAAGTACACAGAGCAACATCATCCCCACGCGCGGACAACGTAAAACCAGAGGAGGATCATGACGCGAGCGACGCACGGCGAGTGGCCTGCGGTGACTCAAGGCATTGCACGTCAAACACGAAGCGGCCCCCGACAAGACCGCTCCCCGGCGGCGTGCCGGCAGAGGGCGGCCGTGACCTTTCCATCCGCCGTAAAACCTCGTTCGACGGAACCAACACCTTTAACGTGCGATTCTCCGTCTTGTGCACTAATCCCACTCTCAACATGGTTTCCAAGGTGTCCGCCACCTCGATGCGGCATTCACGGGCCAATTGCTTCACGGTCGCCGTTTCTGGAAGCAGGTCGATTGACGTCGACGCGATCGGCGTGGATGACGTTGGCGGAAGCCGCTGGGCCGCAGCCAACGTCGCTCTGGCGAACATACGCGCCGCCAACAAGGAGTCCGACGCGACCCGACGGCTCGACGGTGGCTGTTGTTGATGCAGCTTCGGCGTTCGTGGACCTCGGTCATCGTCCACCTGGCCCGACACCAGTCCCGTTAGCCGACCCAGCGCCATCCAGATCTCCGCGATCCAGTAGTCCACGTAAGTCACCTCTCCCAGGTCACTCAATGGACGCTCGGGGGTGCCGACGTACTGCTTCAGCCGGGATATCTCATACGACGTGCGAATGAGCAGCCGGCCGACACCCATCTTCTGGAAGCACGGCACTGTGACGATGCACGCCAAGTTGTGATCGCGCACGCCTTTCTCATGACTATAATATCCGGCGAAGACACATGGCGCGGCGTCCGCGGCTCTGTGTCTCTTAGCGCCGGCAGTCACCGAGGCACCAAAAACATCTGAAAGCCCGCCCTCTTCCGGGAAGCGTGCGACATCGATCGCAGCGACGTAAAACGTGTAAATCGTGACATCGTGGCCAACCAACTTATTCTCCAGAAAGCACTTACTGACGAGAAAGATGTTCCGACAGTAGGCGGCATGCTCCGCACCGTCGATCTCGAAGATCGACATCCCTTGTCCTTCGTCCCAGTAGATTCGTCTTCCAGGGGGACACAGCCGCCTCCGCGGCGGCAGATCGCCCGAGACTGGAGCGTGTGCCGTGCCACGGCCACCCGCCAGCTTCGCTGCCGGCGGGTCGATCACGCAGCTCCGTTCAATCAAATCGTATCGCCTGGCCAGCAGCCCTGCCCGTGTTTCAAAAAAATCAAGAGAAAATGGGCAAAGCCATGCGTCGCGTAGGTCAGGAATGATCACGCTTGGCGGTTCTCCCTTGGCCGTTCGCGTCTGCACCGCGTGCGCAAACGACTGAGGGGAAGTCAGTGATGACCCCCTCCAGCAATCTTCCTCCTCGGTACCGAGAATTAACGCCTCGGGCGCTCCATGGATGGACGCCGGCATCGAGGTGATCCAACGCACGCCGCTTGCCGCTGACCCGTGCGGATCGTCCTCGTGTGTCCCGGCAGGTCGGCCCGCCAGATCAAGCAACGTCTGCGTCGAAGACGAGTCGTTTATGGAAAACGGAGTAGCCTTCGATTCGCCTGCTTCCTTCTTTCGCTTGAGCGTCGCCACGAAGGGGGCGAAGTGAAAATCCGGAAACAGATGATCCAACGGACTAAAATACCAAGGTGCGAAGGAATAATGCAAGTAGTGAAGACATCGAACGCTGTTGGGCGTTTGCATATCCCGCCGCAGCCGCTCTTCGAGAAAGTCCATCATGGGGAGGGTGGCGCGATCCTCCTGCGGCAGCGGGGCGTGCAGGCGAGGGTCGACCGTCGGCATCGAGGGATGGGGAAGCCAGTCGGGCGGCGGCGCGTCGGCGCGGAAACTGCAAGACGACGACCCTTTCAGCAGCAAGGTTCCTCCACCGGCTCGTGGTGGTAGCAACGTCGGAGGCTGACCCAGGAGCGTCTTCCATTTCTGATAGCCCTTGACCGAGGTGATGCAGCTCACCGGCACTCACGCGGCGCTCCGACGGTCGAGATGGTGATAACGCACGAAACCGAGTAGCAATCCGCCGCCATTGCCGGGATGACGGCGAGACACGGTGGAGTCATCGCCATAGTAAAGGCTGGGGTCCACCGCAGCCCGCGTCTCAACCAGCGTGGCGGCGTGCCAAGACGCCAATTTCGCGCGAGCCCCGCCCCACAATGATGCTGCCGTCGGATGCGAATCCAAAGTCGCCGGCTGCGAAACGTCGGTCGCAGTCGTCAAACGAGACACTTTGGGTGCGTGTAGAAGCGAGACGGCCATCACGGTGTCGCCGGCGGCGAAGTGAGACTGGTTTTCGTCGTCGCGAATCACGCCGTCGCCTGCCATATCATGAACTGCGAATGACGCCGACGAGGAGGATGATGCCGTGAGGGGAGGATCCCGGCCGCTGCGATCCGATAGCACCGGCTGCGTCATTCGTCAATGCGAACGGATCGCGTTTGGGTCACTGTGATAGTCTATTCTGCCAAACAAATAAAACCAAGCAGCAGTTCCTCGCAGCGCCAGCCGCCACGTGATCACGGCCGCGTGCATGGGAATCGACAGCGATAAACAAAAGGACAATCGTGTGTGGGGGAGAAAAACGTGAAGCACGGAGTACGAGAAGGTAGAACAACAAAGTCACCGTCAACCGCGGCGAGCGGTCACGGTGGGAGTACACAACACCATCAGCGAGGCTGCCGGCGACGAGTCTAATTCCCACGGAGGAGGAGAAGGAGGGAGGGAAATGTGGCCGGGGCGACGCAGCTTTCACACCTTCACATCCAGAAATTTCTGCTGTTTCGGGGCTGATAAACTCACCCATGTGCGTTGCTTGATCGTCAAACCTGAAAAGCATGGATGATCGGGTTGACGACTTCGGCGTGCGAACACCGGTGCGCAGAGGAGATGTCGGTTCGCGCATGTGATGTCGATTCAGATTCATCGTCGAAGTCTTGCGGCCCCGGTGAGGAGTTACCGACCGAGGAGTCTCCAACGATTGCTGGCACATCCGTGGGTTCGTGCGAGGTCGGTGGGACAGTCCGCCACGTTCCGACGACGTTGGGTTGAGCCGCGTCCACTGGCGATGTGCCTTCCACGGCCAGGCGGCTCCTCCGCCGCACGACGACGACCACCCCGAACGCCACGCCGGCGCATAGTATGGCCGCACCGGCGATGGCCGCCACGATGACTCCCGCGAGTTCACCCTGCGATGGGGGCACCGCGGGACCTGGCGCGTCATCTTCAAATTCCGGTCCGGACACGTCGTCTGTCTGGATGTCCCCACGGGCGCTGCTCGCACTATTTCTTGCCACAATGAAGTTGCTCGAGTACCCAGTAAACGACCTGCCTCCCGTCACAACTGTGATGTTCAAGAAATAGTTGGCACCCGACACATTGACGGACAGATCGGTGAACGCGAAAATCCCGTCCGTTGCCGCAATCGTTGCGGTGCCGCTGAGTTTGGGAAAGTAACGATTGAACTTCGCGGGGTACATCAACGTGGCCGTGGCCGTGCCAGTTGTTTTGATGATGTTAAAATTGCCATCGGTGAGGCGGACTTCTGGCTGCACCTTGAGCTTCAAACCCGCGATGCCTGACGCGGGTTGCGTATAGTACAGTACTTTGGCGGTCGCCAGCGACAGGGGGGCGGGCGTCTTGGGCGGAGACGTCGATGCGGGATCAATCAACGTGAATGGATTGCCGTTGACGACGCGGACGCCGGAGGACGTCGTCACGGTATAGACCACCTGGAAGTTCTCCCCCGTGCGTCCGCAGACCCTCAGACCGTCAAAATTCACCGCGCCGCCGCCGTTGGAATTGATCGTCGTGGGTCCGCCGCTCAGCACCGACGTTGTCGTGGTACCGTTTTGTCGCAAGGATAACGCGACCGAAAGCACGCCAGGCATGGACGTGAGAGCGACAGCAGGCTGTGTGGTGAACGGTTCACAGACGATGTTGAGGGGAGGCACATCTGTGATAGTTATGGCGGGTGACTGGCTCGCGACGTCTGCAGGGGACGGCCGCCTCGTTGTCGTCGTCGGCGCCGCCGTCGTGTTGGGGCGAGTCGTTGTTGGCGGCGCGGGACCCGCGTGAAACGCTGCACTCATGCGTGACCACGACCGGTTGACGCCGTCAATCGTGGCCGTCACAATGAACGTGATGTGGTAGTAGGAGCCGGGCTGCGTCACGAAAAGATTGGTAAAGGCCACTTCCCCCGTGTCCGACATGACAATGCGCGTACCACCGATCACCGGCGTCGGGTTGCCCGGAAGTTGGTACTGCGGTAGCACGTAAAGCGACGACGCATTGGCGTAAACCGTGCAGCGGTATGGCGCGTCGGAAACGCCGTCCACAACGATGCGGATCACCGGTTGCACGAAGAACGTGGTGTTGACTTGCGAAGAACGGGGCTCGGTGATGATCACGGCATTCAAGTTGACGTCGTTGTCTGCGTACACGAGTACGGTCGCGGCCGTCGATAGGACCAGCAGGGCCGCTGCGAGGAACGGAACGCGGTCACTGGGATGTGCCATGTAGTTGACCACGGCGCAAAACAGGGGGAAACAACCGAATTGAGAGATCAAAAGTTGTACAAAATGTGCAGGACCGCTCAAAACACCTCGGAAATGGATTTTCCTCCTTTTAATTGTCTTTCGGGGTTTCACAATTATTTTACACCAAACAAGCGACGTGCCGGCACCTCACCGTTTGCATATCCCTACTGTATTTCGACGGTGAGAAACGGATTTTTTTGTTCTTGGTTACATGCGATCGAACCTCGACATGTCAAATGACAGGGCTTTCCGTACGTTGTTGTCTGTAGCTTCGGACATATCAAGTCGGGCTTTGGCCTCAAGCGCCTTCAACACGTCTCGGTTTTTTCGCGCTAGATTGATGCTGGCGACCAGCATACTCTGTTTCTTTCGTGGCGACTCGGTCGATGTGAAACTGCGGTACCACGATTGAATCACGCATGCGGCCGTATCGCACATGAAGCCGTGCCAGCGGATCAGATTCAGCAAGTGCTGGAACTTGGCATCATGGTACGCTAGCAGTCGCTTGTCTCGTTCGGCCTGTCGTTCGGATCGTCTCAAGCGGAGGGCACGTCGTGACATCAAAGATCTCCACGCGCACTGAATGTGTGTGGCATTTTTGTGTATACACCACTTCCACAGACGCTTGTTTGACACGCGTCGAGTGGCGACGATTCGACGCCAGAAACACTGCAACGTTGTGGCTGCGGCATCCGGTTGCTTGCTCGACATTCTCGCCCCCTCCTGCATACCTGATCCTGGTCGTTCAACTCAGTAAAAGATGGGTAGAGGGAGTGTATTGTTTGAGACCTGAGGGAGGGTCGATGATAAACAAGCGCACGGAGGGAAGAGGCCTTGGGTAAACGCATGTCAAGTCGTGTTCAAAACGCGAACAAAAAAAGAATGGTCAACACCACTCCTGCACGTCACCGGAACTACGACGGAAGCGCATCGCCATAGTGTTGCCGGTGGGAGTCTAACTCAGCAACACTTGTCCATCCATTGGGGTGGCGGCGGTGATGCCCATCCACGCGACGACCGTCGGGGCAATGTCCGCGAGCGTCTGCGGAAGTGCGTTTAATACGGTCGTCGCTGCTGTCACCGCCTGAGGAACGGCCGTGGACGCACCCGTGGGCATCGCAAACATCATTGGCTTTCCATTCCAGTATCCGGTCATGCCAAAGTACACAGGCGGTGGAGCACCACTTTGACTGACCCCCAACGGCGTCACACCATCTGCTGCGAAGGGCGCCGTGCCCGTGATGAGCACCAGCCACTGCTCGCTTCGCTCCGCCGCTCTGTCCGCGATGGTCATCATGACGCGTCCGATCACGGAATCCAGGACGAAGATCGCCGCTTGCAAGGCCAGGTCATCGCTAGCGGGAGCCAAGCCACCTCGGCCGGACAGTGGATCTGCTTGAGCGGAAGGAGACGTCGCGTTGGGAAACACAGACGGAGTGCTGCGCATCGCATTGAGCACCAAGTCGACGTCAGCAAAAACGATTTCAGATTTGGCGAGGCTGTCGATGATGGCGACGGCCAGGTCGGCGTCCGTGTCGTTGGTGGGAAGCCAGTACCGAACGTTGCTGTTGCAGAGGGGCGTGATGACCGGTCCAAAGGCCGTACCTGCTGCAGACATGGCAGCCGCCGTTGACAACTGTCCCTTGGCGAGCGCGACAGTTCCCGGTGGCCCGCTGCCGGCGATGTCGCACAGCGTGAATTGCTGCGTCTGTGAGGTGCACTCTAAATCCACCACCCCGCACGCGTTGACGCCGTCTGACAAGGAGAATGGAGTGGAACCCAGAACCGAGACCCACTTGTTGCCACTCAGGCCGGCTTGCAAGAACGATGCGAAAGGGGATGACACTTGCGGTCCGCCAAGCACGACGCCAGTGCCGCTGGAGCCAGGTGTTGCCCTCGTGGTTGCACGGAAGGAAATGGGTATTTTACTGTCCGCCACGCCCGACAGGATGGACGCGAGACTGCCATAGAGTGTGATGGACGGGTCAGTCACGACGAAAGGGCTCGACGTCGCGGTCGCGGATGCAATTCCTCCTTGTGCGACGAGCACGTCAAGGGCGGGTGTGAGACCGGCCGCACTGGCCGCGGAAGCGGCCGCCGAGGTCAACCCTTGCACCGAGATCACGATGGTGCGACGTTTCGACGCTGTTTTAGTGGTACCGGATTGGATCCAAATCGCCGCAATAATGACCACGCACAGTAACACGACAATCAATAGCGTGATGGTGCGCTTGACGGCGTCATCCTCTTCGCTTGCCGCGACGGGTTGCTTCTTGTGCTGCTTTGCGAAGGCGGTGGGCTTGTCGACGGCGGCGCCCGATGGCGCCTCGAAGCTGCGCATAAACCGGCGGCTGACTGCGTGCAAAAGACCGATCGGGGAGGGGGAGCAACGAGAATCAATTCCTTCTATCGTTTGGGGAATGGGCAGATGGGCGGGAAAGAGAGGGGGGCACCCATCCAATCATCAAGACACGTCGGAAAGGGGGCAGATCCTTCTCCTCTTCTGGCGGCACGGCTCACTAGCCTTCGGCTTTGTGTGTCAAGATGGCGCTTGTCAAAATGGTCTCACGGGATTAGCGCCCATAAACCCAGACACGATACACCGACAAGAGTCCGGACAGCAACCCGCAAAGTGACACCAGCGCTTGGCGTCGCGGACCTTTCCAACCCAATCCCACGGAGCATCCCACCACGAGATCCAAGAGCAGCTTGATCTGGGTGATGAACACCCATCTTAACTCGGCGTCCGCCCACCCACGAATGTAGACGTCCCGCCACGACGGCATCACCGCAGCCTTACCGGCATCGACCGTCATTGTGGTTGGCGTGACGGCCGATGTCGCTGCCGTCGTGAGGGACGACGGGATGAGGTGATGAGGTGAGTGGGTACCCACCTCACTCGATCCGTCCTCAACGTTGGCTCCCCCCCGGGTCGCGAAATGTTGCGCGGATCCCATGACGTGGGTTGGGCTACGCGCGCTCACCGGTGTGTTCCCCCGAGACCCGCTCGACGGTGACGACGGTGGCGCACTTGCGAATTGTCGTGTTGAACGGCGGCGTCGGTCATGCTTCTCATACTCTTGAAGCAGCGAAATCGGAAGGCCCGGAGACGGGTCGTGAAGCGACTGCGATCCACCTGTCACAGCAACGGACGGCAACAGCGACGTGGCACTCCCGGGGCCGGAGGACAAGGATGGTCCACCACGATCGGAACGGTGCAATGGCCCGCCGCCCGCCGGGGAAGATGCCGCCGACGGGCCTTGCGGTCCCGCCGCCGGACGGCGGACGGCCGGCTGAGCCTTCGGACCGCGTCGCGACCCGTGACGGTTTCTGACTCCGACGGGCGCGGCGGAGGAGACCCCCACCACTCCATCGCTGCCAGGCACTGAGCTGCCGAAAGTGTCGCCGCTCGCGAACGGTCGCTCATCCGATCGCGGCTGCGAGGCGGTAAGGCAGCGAGCACTGTCGTGGGCCGTGTCCGTGGCCTCCTGAACGCCAACATCGGTGCCGGCAAAAGGAACGGTTGACGGGGAAGTTGGATCGGCACGGAGGTTCCGGCGGCTCATCTCACCGTCAGGCAACTGGTTAGCCAATGGGGCAGCCAGAGGTACTAACGCGGCTGGCGCCGTCGTTCCGTCATACGTTGGCGGGGTGGTCGTTTCCACGACGTGTTGCTGCCGCTGCTGTTCCTCTGCCACCCAGAGCGCGTCCTCCATTGATTGCGAGTGCATCGACTGTCTCAAGTCAACAGCGCACTGCGCCACGCGTAACAAATTCAGAAAGAAATCGATCGCGATCGTCGGCACCACGAAACGCAAAGCGAACGCGTTGGCTCGTTCTTCAATATTGCCATGCAAAAATCCCTTTCGGGCCGCATACGCGACGTCGTCGGCGACGGACTTTAGCGTGCCCATGAAGCGGGCCAAGATGTCCAAGACCATCTGAAACTGAAGAAATGCCAAGACGGCGCCATTGCAATAATCCACGTACATCAGCTCGGAGCAGCGGACAATTGCCGTCTGCATCCGAATGAATTCGGACCAAAACCGACCGACTTTGAACAGCCTTCGCGCATTTGTCAAGGACATTAAATTTCGCTCTGTGAGTGTGAACTGCGTTTCGTCTGCGTCGGCGACGAAGGTGTTGGTGTAACGAACGCCTTCGAAGAAAAGCTTCAAACGGAGCGCGTACTGCAGCACTTTGAACATTTTGTCGCGGCCTTGGTGACTGTAAAGCACCTGCCGGAGTCGATGCTCCAGTGCAACTCCCGGCGCTAGTGTGCCCTGCCCGGCGTCAAATTTATCGATGTCGAGCGGTTCGGCGGTGAAGATGACTTCGGACGGCTGTAGTCGCGACGAGGTCGCCTCGGGGGCATCCGCTGAGGAAGATCGCCCGGCGACAACGACCGTATCCAGCAACGCATCCGTTGTGGTCCGGGGAAATTCCACCTGGCTGCTGCTGCCACCATCCAACGTTGTCGCCATGTGGACGTTGGAGCTAACGGGGGACGACATGCCGCCCACAACGGCAGTGGGCCCCTTTTGAAAGTGCAAGGGCACGTTTGACGGTGTTTGGGGTCGCGCAACCTGTGGATGGCTTCGTTTGCTCTGGCTCTGGAGACTCGGCCCTTCCGCCGCTACATCGCCGCCTAGCGCGCTCGGCAGTGTTACGACGCCGACGGGGGGCACTGGGGCCGCGGTGACATCGTAGGGATGCGGGTGCTGTGAGCGGTCAAGAGGTGGCGAGCGGTTTGCCGCCGCCAAGGGCATCGTCAGACTCGGTAACGGCACGGCGATGCCGCTGGAAAGCCGCTGCGGTGACAGACCCGGTGAAATGGTCGTGCCGAGCGGTGGAGGGGGATGCGAATGGTAAGGCACGAGTCGAGGGGAGTGAAGGCATGGAGCCCCTCCGCCACCCGAATTACCTGCGCCACCCGAATTACCTCCGCCGTTGGTTAGGTTTATCCGCACGTCGTTGGCAGCCGTGCCCACTTGGCCGTTACTATGACGGAACAAGACGTCCGGGCTAATCAGAAGCGGGGTTGCCGGCTGGTGTGTCCGGAGGTTCGCAGACCCCGCTGCGAGGACCTCGGTAGCGAGGGCGCTCGTCATGGAGCCGAAAGACGTCGAGGCGTGACGTTGCATCGCGGACGGCGGCGGTGGCTGAACGACCGCGCCTTGCGCCTGCGAGAAAGTAACGGTGGAAACAACCTTGGAAGGAGACGTCATCTCTTTGGGGACACCCTTTGGGCAAGCCCCTCACTCTGGCTATGAGAATCGCGAAATGTGATCGCGACTGCTGATGGTTGAGTGATGCCAACTTCACGGCAAAGCAGGTTGTTTCTGGCGCCCACTTCCATCATGCGTCGGAAACGAAATAAAACACGTACCAGGCTTGTGGTGCAAAACGGAGACGGGGGGGAGTTCGAGCACTCCCGCGTGGCCAACAGAAATAAAAAAGAATAAGCAACGCTGTCTTGTCGTTCCTCTTGCAGTTCAGTGTTTGGCCTTAGCTGAACTCGGCGCGAGCGAGGCGCTGCGCAAACTCCTCGTCCGACTCACCCGGTCTCGCATGCGTGTCGTCTGGGTCCGACGGCCCGTGCCGTGCTGGTGGGTCGCTGGCACGGTGCATGACGGCGGCGGCGGCCATCGCACGAGCTAACCGAGCCGATCCGTCGTCGGCAGTTGCTCTCTGAGATCGGTCAATTCCTTGCGCGATACGTTGGCTCGTGGCCGCGTTACGGCTTGCCTGGGTTTCGAAAAGGCGCGCGGTACCGGACGATCCCACCCCTCGGCCGCCGCGGCTCGGCCAGGGTGGGCTGGCATCGGTGTGGCGGGACATCGTTGCCGGGGTACCTCCGATCTCTCTGGCAAGCTGCTCAGCAAGTCGACGGTCTTCGGCCAGAGCGGCCGCCCGATCCTTCGCGGCAAGTTCCGCCGCGATGACAGAGTCATTGCGCGTGTCCATGTAGGGCTCGTCGTCGATGAGCGAGGCCAGCGTCGATCCACGGCCCGTCGCGACACGGTCGTCACCGGACGGCATCGGGAGGCTCGATGCCGAAGCGACGCGCGGAAGCGCATCGGGAGAGGTTGGTTGTCTCCCCGGTGCGAGGCGACCGGACGTAGCAGACGTGACGGATGCGGCGGTCGGAGCGGGCGGGGCAGCCGTAGAACCAGACGACGGCCCGCTGCTCGGTGCTGTGCGGCCACTCACCGTCGCCGGCATCGTCATCAGCTTCTTGGGTACCGGCTGCCTAGATGACGCGCCTCCACCTCTGGCACCGGCGCTTGCCGAGCTAGGCGTCGCCGGTTTAGGGCGGCCACCGACGTCGACGGCATGCGCCGGGGGAGTTGTCTTGGCATCCTGTTGGCGACTGGCAGTTCCGCCAGGCGCCGCCGTCGACGGGCCCTCGTCGTGACCTCTAAACATCGTCGCAAGCGACGCGGCTGGAAGTGCACTTGCAGACGGACGCAGCGGGGGCGTAGACTCGGCGGCCCGTGGCGGTTCGCTGGCCACGGCGGGCGGTCGTGAAGGAAGAGACAACACCGCGGTGCGAAATTGGGGCGCGCTGCTTCCTCCAGTCACGACGGTCGGTGCCGGCGATGTGAGAGCAGGCGGTCCGAGACATTGAGCACGATGCTCGTCGATGTCGCGCCGCAACAGCCTGCGGAGGCACTTGCCGCACTGTTCCGTCTGACTGCCGCACTGCACAATGTGGCGGGGAAGTTGCTCGCGAAGGACGTCCTCGCGACACATGCGGCATCGCACCAGATGAGCGGGGCAATCATCGTCGTGAGCGCCGCTAAACAGAAGCGCGCGGCGAACAAGCTCCTTGCACGTCGAGCAAGGAACTTTTTCGTTTCCACAAAGTTCTTCGTGATGACGGAGGGAATCGTAGGCGACGCCACCCGCAGTTGCGGACGCCGAGCAGCCATACATGCACCGCACCAGACGGCGGCGGCAGCTACTCGCATCGTGTTCGGCAGCGAGCGTGACACGCACATCGTCGCCGCACAAGGCGCATTTCTGTGTCGCGTGCATGTCGTGCACGTGCGCGGCCATCGCCATCGAGTCCAACACTTCGTTGCAAAGCTTGCACTTTTCCTTGCGCGAGCGGCACTGTATTTCGTGCAGCGTGCGGTTGGCACCTGGCAGCGTCGCATGGCACCTCGGGCACGTGAAGGGCAGCTCGGTTGGAGCACTCGTCGCGTCCGCTGCGGTCGCACCATTCGCGGCCGGGGGGACAGAACTCATCAGCGGTGGCGCGGTGACCGCCGCTCCCCGCCGTGAATTCGTTGCGACAGCCCCACCGACCGGTGCGGGTGGGCTTGTCAGCGGAGGGGGTGGAACGGCCGCTCCGCCTAGCGCGTCTGGCAACGCACGATGCGGCTGGTCGAGCGTTGCCGTCCGGGGTGCTTTGCGCGGGGGAACTTCGGACGCGGCACTCTGCGCAGCCGGCGGTACCACAGAGGTCGGCCACAACGGCGCGATGGGGTAAGCCGGGGGTGCCGCAGCCGGCGGAAGCGGCGTGGAAACGGCGAGTTGACTGGGCGGCGGTGAAAGCGAGCCTGTGGCAGCTCGTCGTGCGGCTTCGGCGACCGCGTCGCGAATGTCCTTCAGCATGCGAAGCCGAGTCCCGTTCAATTGATCCATCCAAGGCTTCGGCTGCGCGCCTTCGGGTGCGGCGATGTCCTCGCCAGTGAGCAACAGCGGAAGGGGCCGCAATGCCCCGCCATGACCCGCGAAGGCGGATCCGGCGGTCGATGCCGTGAGCAACGATTGCAGCGTCGACGCGGGGCAATTCGTCGCCATGGAAATCCATTCGTTTGGTAAGGAGAAGACGCCCGTGGAGGCGTCGACGGTGTCGACGACATCGCTGCCCGTCGCGGTCAAGCCCGACATCACGGGAGTGGAGGTTGTCGGCTCACCAGCAGCGTTTTGAATGGTCGCCGACACGTGCGCCGCGAAAGCAGGGAAAAGCCGCAGCTGGATTCCGGCTGGTTTCACCTTGAAGATCACACTGAGTTGATGCCGCTTGAAGTGCGACGGATACAGCAACACCATTGGGGCGTCGGTCGATGGCTGTCGCTGTACGCAGAACGCGATTGGGGGCAGCACACGCATTGGCGGCGGCGCTGCGTCTATCGGAGCCGCCGACATCACCTGAGGGTAACAAACGTCTAAATGCGAGAAACACTGTTGGAGGGGTGGCACGAGGGATGGCGTGAGGGATGGCGTTGCGGAAACCGACAAACTGCACTGTCGCGCAGGCTATCGGGGGGGGGGGGTGCCCATCAACTGGTGCCCAGCCAGACGGGAA
>ERZ1292630.667-Hain-H41-02um-R3-667-length-34694-cov-24_pt1 | contig 34694 bp, 28 predicted proteins | sample MGYA00564408_ERZ1292630 | MGnify/ENA primary metagenome ERZ1292630 (study PRJEB36523, sample SAMEA6512641) | groundwater metagenome | collected 2019-01-08 | study: AquaDiva: Metagenomics assemblies of 32 groundwater samples
GACGTATTCAAGCAGATTCGCCATGCCGGTCTCCAAGAGGGCGCATGATGCCATATGAGGGCAAGGACAGGCAAGTAGACTCTCAGTGCAGCACGCCCCTCTACCTCTGCACAGGCAGTCACTTTCCCTACGATACGGCGAGGAGCTTACCATACTCCTTGCCTCCCAACCCCAATTGCCGCCCTTGTAAGCAAATAGTATCTGCGGGTGAGCCTAGGAGATGGAAAACTAAAAAAAGAAAGCGTGGGAAATCTCGTTTCCGAAGCGACAACGTTCGTACTTGTCAACATTAGAGATAAAACGGCAACACTCTAAAGTATTATGCGGCCTTACTTCTTCATACTTAATCGAACGCCTGTCCAAGTAACCCCACATGACACCTACTTCGCCACCGACGACTCCTTCGAGGTGTTAGTTCGTCAACGCAATCAAAGCATCTCCATTTACTCGCTTCCAATGTATAAAATGTGTCCGGAAATCATTAAGATAAAGGGAAAGTGGTCACGACCATTCGGTGACGAAAATCATTTTCCTAATAATTTACCCCATATGGTAGGGTGTAGCCTTGGTAACTCAATGACGGCCTAAGCTTCAGAGGTCCACCATTGCGAGCCCATCTTACTGTCCTTCTATTCATAAGCCTCACTTTAGGGAACGGCTGTGGGGCTTCTGCCCCCGTCGACGGACCGGGGAGGCAATCCTCCAACTCCCGCGACTATTCGTCTCTCAAAATCATCCCACCACCCTTAGGGGGCCTATACTTAGGGCAATACGAATGGCAGGCCGGAGATATTGAAACATTGGAGTCCGCTGGTGGACGCAAAACCGCCGTGTGGTCGCAACACCTAGGAAACTGGGCCTCCGGTTATGATACTTCTGGGCAACCACATTTCGACGTGCATGCGGCAAACCTTGCATGGCAGGAAGGAAAGGTCGTTGTAGTCCAAGCCTACAACACGCATCCAGCCCCGAATGAATCTGAAGCACCAGCCGGATTTACTGTCGACAAACTTCTCGCTGGCCTATACGAAGCAGATCTTCGCCGCTTTGCAGGGGAGTTGAGGAACTTTGGTAAACCGGTATTTTTTATGATTGGCCGTGAGCCTAACGGAGTTGACGCTGACTACTTCGGAGGATTTGGACCGGACGGTGATAAATCCTTGCAGTGGGCACTCGAAACCAAGAACGGATTTGGAGAATTTCACCCCTCAAGTCTCTCTTCGTCAGTCCTCTATAGTGACATTGGAAGTCCTCAAGTCTGTGATGGCGTCGAACGTCTCAAAGCCGCTCAGCGCTATTACTATGAGTTCTTTGTCCATCGGGAGGGCCTCAAATTCTTGACGTTCGACACTATGGGCTGGGGAGTCCGGTCAGTAAACCAGATTGAAACGGATATCGCAGAATTGCCTCAGACGATTGATAAAACCCATGCCCGGCAGTTATTGCAAAGCTGCCACTCCTTCGGAAACTATTACCCAGGCGATGCGTACGTGGATTGGGTGAGCCTCAACTTTTACATGGTGGACTACTATCAAAGCGGTTGGAGCGGACTCGCAAAAGACACCATCATTCCGATCGAAGACCATTTCAAAGCATTGGACGCCGCACTGCGAGAAGTCCAAGCCACGGCCCAGAACAAGCCCGTATTCTTCATGGAATTAGGATTCCCGGACGGAATGAAACAGAGTTCCAGTTGGGCTGCAGAAAAGATCACAGCGTTCTTCGCGCATATTCTCACTACTTACCGGCAAGTCAACGGATTTGCGCTGTGGTCCAACCACCCTTCATGGACGGCAAGAGATATTTTTCCCTACGATACATTAATTCGGCCCGGCACACTACAGGGCGCCGCGCTAAGAAAAGTCCTCGCAACAACCCCCCTAAGCTTTCACTCCTGCGTCTATCTCTCCGATGGACAACTACACCCGAACTGCTCGCAGTAACTGACACAACGCAAACACTGCACCAAGCGTAAATACCGGGCCACGATCAGAAGGTCCGACAATCGGGCCAATCCAGCAAGCATGAGGTTTCTGAATCCCTGTTTGGCTGTTCTATGAAACACACCCTGACCAAGATCTGGCCGGCGGCCAGTGACGGATCTTCAATGCCATCTTGGGCCTTAGAAACTAGCTTACCCCCTTCTTCTGATAACTATAGACGCAACCAGGTTGGGAGATGGTTGCGCTGCGAGAACTATTTGATTTCCGCACGATACGTCTATCATTTCAAGCCTCTCATGCAACGCCTCCTACTGAACGCGAGGCCTACCATCTCGGCTGCTTAATCCAATGCCTCGGCAGTTTCTGCTGACAGCGGTGAGGGCTAGTCTCAATATCCTGGCAAGCAACCAAAGTCGTGCATCGATTCCATAAACACGCATGACCTGCTTCCCACACCTGGCAATGGTCACCAATTCCTTCGCAAGTGATGAATAGGGGCTGGCAAGAAGCCCTTCCGCGGTTGCCCACGTACGCTTCTCAACTAAATGACCAGGATAAATGACTGACAAACGCGCTGACGGAAGGGATCTCAGCAGTAGAGCCGTAGCACTTTCCGCAAGATTCTTATGGGTAGCATAATAGGCCCGATCCCGAGGTGGGACAAGAGCTACAACCGAAGACACCAGCACAGCATGCACACCGGCCCCAGCTTCACGAAACAGATCCCGCATATGGCTCAGGTCACGCCGGAACCGCTCCATATCAATTTCTAGATCAGGCGGCGCAGGATGTACCAACCCTAAGGCACAGATGATGATGCAGACTTCCTGATTTGGGCCAATTCCGAGCGTTGGCTCTTGCCAGCTATTCACAATACTAGAGTGTGGATAGAGATTACCCAAAACCAATGCCTCTTCAGGTGTGCGGGCCACAACCCGAATCCGAACGCCAAGATTATTGGACTCAGCAACCAGCGCTTGAGCGATGCGGGTTTTCCCTCCAATGACGACCACCTCAGAGTTTCTTAGGGCCACGAGATTGCTCCGGTTTGGGCACGACGCTGCAAATGCTAGGCTTCCCCTGCCTTCGCTTTGCGGCCCCCAATCTCATAGTCCTCGATAGTGCCAACGAGACCAAACAGAGTTCCAAAACCAATGGCACCGGCCTGAACGACGAGAAACAATGGAGCCAATAGTTTTAGATCGAGCGCGCCCTGTAAGCGATACGTAAATGGAAGTGTTGTCATGATCAGGGTTAAGAATAACGAAATCGAAACTCCGAGCAGCTCTCGGATTCCCAGAAGCCCTCCGAATCCGAACAGCAACACCAAACCCACTAGCAAAATTTGGAGCTTGAGGGTCTGAGGAGTATACGTGTCCTTTGCCAGCTTCTCTGGATACCGTTTAAAGACCAACGTACGCCAGTAGCCTCGACTCGCCTTCTTCCGAATATACTCCCCCCAAGTGGCCGGATGCTGGTGATACACAAGACCCTTCGGGGCGAAGACGATTGGATGACCACCGGCAACCAGTCGATATGATAGCTCGAGATCGTCCGCGTTATTCGGCATACGTTCATCAAATCCTTTCGACTGGATAAAAGCGTCGCGCCGAACCGCAGCGGAATGGGTAAAGGCGATGTCAACAAACTTATGCCTGGCAACGTAGCGATAACGATCTTCGAATTCGGCTTGGGCAAGTCTGGCGACACGGCTTTTTTGCCTGGTCAGATATCCACCGGCAACGGCATGGATAGTGGTATCCGCCAACGGTTTCATCATTTCCTCGATCCATATCGAAGTTGGCTCACAATCCGCATCGGTAAAGAGGATGACCTCCCCGCAGGCTTCCTGCACTCCTCGGTTCCTGGCCGCGCCAGCCCCACCCCATGATTTTCGAATGACTCTGAGCCGAGGTCCATGCCCATCGGCCCTCCATACCTCCGCCATTTTCTCGACCATCTGGGCAGTTGTATCGGTAGATTCGTCATCTACCACAATGACTTCAAAACACTCGGCAGGATAGGTTTGACTGCGCATTGCGTTCAGACAAAGCGGCAGCACCCGTTCACCATTGCGGACGGGGACAATCACAGATACCGTTGGTATAGTCATAATGCTCTCAGGCTTTCACTCTTACTGTTAGGATGACTTGTAGATGGATAGACTGTATTCGCGAATCAGGGACAGACTTCACAACATTTGGCATTCGCGAACGTCTCGTCGACCGACACCTCTTTCCAACATCCAACGCACCCTTACTTCTGATTCACCATGTTGACCTCGCGCACCCTTCTCAAGCCTCTTCGTCATTTCTCCGTCACGGGAGGAGCCCCTGCATGTCGCCGACGCTCCTCCGTCTGCCGCCGTTCAAGCTGCTTCCAGCCTGCGTGGAGCCGCCGCTCCCTATTCTGCCGCCGCTCAGACAAATGCCACGCTGCTTTCCGAGACAGTTCCTCCCTCTCCGTAGATTGAACCTTGAACCGGTCGATAAAAGCATGCGCCTGATCCAAAGTAAACGGTTGCATCAGCCGACTATGAATGAAAACGGTAAAGGCCAGAATTTGGAAATCCATCCATGCAGAATAGTGTTGAGCAGCACCTTTGCAGTAGTGGATCTCCAAGACGAGTCGGTCTCGATCCGAAATCTCGTCCCGCCCGATCAACTGCACGAGCCCGGTTAACCCACATGGCGCCAAGAATCTCTCTTCAACCATCGGATGGACTTCGCGTAGCGAGTCGATTACGTTTTCAGGCAGCGGCCTGTTCCCTACTAGCGACATTTTCCCCGAAAGAACAGTGAAGATCTGAGGAAGTTCCGTGAATTGACATCGCTCGATCAGCCTCCCAACCGGAGTGTAGAGGGGAGAGCGAATTGGAGTATTGAGAAATCGCTGATTTGTGACTGGAACCGTCTCACGGTTATAGATTGCAGCAGCATTTCTAACCATGGTGCGAAACTTGTAAACTCTCGCACTCTCTTTCCGATACACTCGACGCGAAGAGGGATAAAACACCGGCCAGCCGTTAACCACCAACGCCATCACGGCAGTCCCGATGAGGACGGGTAGCCATATTGGGACGCTCAGGACCACAATTACTAAATCAAACAGCCTTTTAGACATTAATGAATCTCCACTTTATAATTCGAAACAGCAATCCTATTTGCCTCAAGATCTTGCATGCACATTAATGAGAGTCGTACCGCCTCAGTCGTCCTGACTTCTCCGCAAGAATGATTTCGAGAGCACGCCTAATCAGTAGGACACACAGATTGATGTTGCAATATGCGTGGATACGCCCGATCCTACAACCCCACGAAAGCGGGGTTTCCTCATGATTGGATGGGCAATATATCCAGGGCTATTACTTACACGATATGTCCTGTCGTACAATTTTGCGCACACAAATCCCTCACACGAGTATCCCGATACCCACTTTGGAAACAGCAATGGTATGAGTAGGGAGAATTGGGACAGAACCCGGAAAGGCGGAGCTAGATTCGGTCAGACACCAGCACACACCACCCACAATGGCCCCTCAAACGTCATGGAGCCTCTCCTGTCGCATAGCGGGCTAGTTGGGCCAGACTGAAATCACGCATCACGGTCCCGCTGGCCTGTGCCCGATACCATTTCACGGTCTGCTCCACCGCAGTATCGAGTCGCCAGCGCGGCCGCCAAGGCAACAACTCACGCGCCTTGGTGCAATCAAGCTTGAGGAAATGGGCTTCGTGAGGCGCCTGTGAGGGCGGATCGTACACGACTTGGACACCAGGCCAATGGATGCAAGCGAGGTTCACCACATCGCACACCGGTCGGCAGTCCACGTCCTCAGGACCAAAATTCCAGCCGTCTGCGATACCGTCAGCGCGCTGCCACAGAGCCTCCGCCAGAAGCAAATATCCACGCAACGGTTCAAACACGTGCTGCCAGGGTCGAATGGCGTGTGGCGCGCGCACAATCAGCGGATGTCCGGACGCGAAAGCGCGCATCGCATCGGGCACCAGTCGGTCCTCGGCCCAATCTCCACCACCGATGACGTTCCCGGCGCGCGCCGAAGCCACCGCCGCCGCACCCGGAATCTGAAAATAGGAGCGCCGCATCGCACTGGTGACCAACTCCGCACAGCCTTTACTATTGCTATAGGGATCGTGCCCGCCCATGGCATCGCCTTCTCGATACCCCCAGAGCCACTCGCGGTTTTCGTAACACTTGTCACTCGTCACAATGACCACCGCACGCACACTCTCGCAACGGCGGACTGCGTCCAGGAGATGTACCGTCCCCATGACGTTAGTCGAATAGGTGGTTACCGGCTCTCGATAGGACTTGCGGACCAGCGACTGAGCGGCCAGATGTAACACGATTTCTGGTCGCGCACGCTGAAGACTCTCATCCAATTGAATCGGATCGCGGATATCCCCCAACTCGTGGACCATTCCAGAAGACACCTGCGCCAGCTCAAACAGGCTCGGCCTGGTCGGAGGAGCGAGCGCATACCCTGTGATCCGGCAGCCCAGCGACTGCAACCACAGAGCCAGCCAGGCGCCCTTGAAGCCGGTGTGACCGGTCAGGTAGACACGCTTCCCCGACCAGAATGAGGGGTCGGGCAATCGCTGAGGATCGGCAATGCTCATGGCCAGGTCTTCCAGGGGGCCTTGCCGCCGGCCCACAACGCCTCAAGGGCTTGCTTGTCACGCAACGTATCCATCGCCTGCCAAAAACCCTCATGTTGATAGGCCATCAACTCGCCGTCAGCCACCAGACGCTCCAACGGCTCACGCTCCAGCGTACTATGGTCCCCTTCAAGATACTCAAAAATACGCGGCTCAAATACAAAGAAGCCTCCATTGATCCAACCGCTCTCAGTGATGGGTTTCTCAGCAAACCGCTTGACTTGCCCACTCTGGATATCAAGCGCCCCGAAACGTGCCGGTGGCCGCACGGCTGTCACCGTCGCTACCTTGCCATGCGCGCGATGCATGCGCAGCAGCGCCCCGAGATCTACGTCGGAAACTCCGTCGCCGTAAGTCACCATGAATGTGTCCTGATCAAGCCAGCGCTTCAGGCGGAGCAGGCGGCCTCCAGTTAGTGTGTCCAACCCCGTATCCACAACCGAGACGTTCCAGTCGACGCTCCCGGCGCCCAACAGCTCTCGACGACCATCGAGCAAGTTCACGCGGTAGTCGTTATGGTACAGATTGAAATTGAGGAAGTACTGTTTGATTATCTCGGACTTATAACCACAGGCAATCAGAAACTCGTGCAGGCCATATTGCGCATAGCTTTTCATGATATGCCAGAGAATCGGCTTCCCGCCGATCTCAATCATTGGCTTCGGACGAAATTCACTTTCCTCGGTGATACGAGTCCCTCGGCCGCCGGCAAGCAGAACTGTTTTGAGAGTCGACATCATATTCAGCATCCTCGTTCAGTGACAACTGCCTCGCTCAAGTGATTACGTGAGCCCTGGTAGCTCGCGAACAGCGCGACGCGCATGCTAACAAAGGCCCTTCCAGAGGTCCAGATATAAACCCGCTCCCAGAAACACACTCGCCCAATGCGAGGATATTGAGAGAGACCAGCGGGAGTACAGGAGCCAATACCATCTTCATCTTCCTTCGGGACTATCTACGCACTCAGTTGCTGCACCCGGCGACGCACCTCGGCATGCGGTAATCCACTGGACCGAGCCTGCAACACCTCCCGATAAATTGCGGTCGTACGGCGGGCCATTTCCGCGAGAGTGAACCGTTGCAATACCCGAGCGCGGGCCGCGCGACCTAAACGTGCCCGGAGCTCAGCATCGGTCAACAACCGCTCAGCCGCACCGACCAGCGCGGGCACCTCGACTGTGGGAACGATCAACCCGCTCTCGCCATCGACCATCATCTCGCGATTGCCGCCCACATCGGTTGCGATCACCGGACGTTGCATACTCATGGCCTCTAATAGCGAGTAGCTGAAACTCTCTACATAGGACGGGGCCACGAGTACATCCAGGCTATACAGAGTGGATGGGATTTCTACTGACGCCACATTCGTGAGCACCACACGCCCCGCCAGACCGAGCGCGTCGATGCGACGGGCGACATCGGCGTGATAGGCCTCAAAGCCCGGTGGCGCGGCGCCCACGATCAGGAACCGTGTATGGGAGTATCGTCCCGCAATTTCACGGGCAAATTCGAGGAATTCAAGCTGGCCCTTATTGGGGTGCACTCTTCCAACCATACCGAAGACAAATACATCAGACCGCCCGAAAAAGCGCTGGCGCAAATCAGTGTGCTGAGCCTCTGGATCGAAACGGGCGACGTCAACGCCGTTGTGCACCACCGCCAAGCTTGATCCGGGCCCATTGCCTGCAGCGAAGCGGGCCATATACCCAGAGTCCGTAATCACTGCATCGGCGTAAGCCTGGGCCCGACGATCTGCCCAGGTGTAGAGAGTCCCGCGTGATAATCCGCCAAGGAAATTGGTCCAGCCAAAAAACGCATTCACCATGGCCACGCCTTCCAAACGCGCGGCCAAGAGACCAATGATGTCGGCACGGTGGTCCAGCGAATGCACCAGATCGGCCTTCCAATCATGGACCAGCCGCCGCAAGGCCGTGAGATCCGACAGCCCGAACTTCGAATCGACTTCGACCAGCTCCAGTGGCAATTCGCGCCGGCGTGCCTCCCGCACCCATGGAGAGTTCCCCTGCCCCGGACGGATCACCGCCAGCAATCGCCCTTGCACCTGCGCGGGATCAAGCGCGCGCAAGAGAGCAAACAAATAACTTTCTGCCCCCGTCACATCACTGATACCACGGGCATTGCGGAAATAGACCACGCGCAACGGCGACGGCACTGCTCCACTAACCGCACTCATGATGCGGCCGCTTTCGTTTCTTGTAGGACATCTTGGCCCCCTCGCGCCCCGCGCCTGAGGGCAAATACCACCATGCCCACGATCATGATTGCCTGAAAAGCGCGTGCCACCGAAGTAGCCCAAGCCATACCAAGCATGCCATGACCTGGCAAAAGCCAAACCGCAAACACGGCAAATGTCGCCAGGGCAACAACTCCCGAGATGGCATAGCTCTGCGGCTTATTCATGGCATACAACACAAGATACAGCGGGTGACTCACAAGCGTGGCAATAAACCCTGGCAGAAGTGCCTGCATCACGGGACTCGCCCCGGCATAGGCCTCACCGAAAATACCATTCACAATGCCACTCGACAACGGAAATAGTAGACACAACAGCGCCCCCATGGCCGACAGTCGAAGCCCCAGGTGGCGCATAAACTGTTTCAACCCCGCCAGCGTATCGATGCGCGAGGTACGGACCAACTTCGCCGTCAATAGGGAGGCGGTATATTGGTCGATGAGTAGCAGCAGCGTCACCGCAGCCGAATACAGACCTCCCTCCGCAGCCCCGCGTACCTGCGTCAGTACCGGCACCGGCACGTAGGCCATCAGCATGAAGCACGCGTTGGCCAGCGAACTCCACGCGCCAAATCGCAACAGCTCCCACAGCATTGCTGCGTCAAAACGGACCTGCCGCCACTCCTCGCGTAAGAGCCAGAAAGCCAGCCCCACGGCAACCGCAAAGGCCAACACGTAAGACCACATCAAAGTGGATAGAGTCAGCGCACCAAATACCCAGAGCACCGGCATGGCCAATAGTCGCAAAAGATTGGCCACCGGTGCCAGCGCGGCATACGCATAAAATCGTTCCCCCGCCTGGAGCACGGCCAACCCTAGCATGGCCACGCTGGCCCCCAGCGCCGCCAGAGACGCCAGCCTAGAAATGTCGGCCATCACCGGTGCCAGCCACCAGGCGGCTGCGCCCCAGAACAGCAGAAGCATCGGTAGCGCCAACAATCCCCGCAACGCCAACGCGGACCCGAGCACACGGCGCTTCCCCTCAACATCCGTTCCAGGCAACTTGGCATACAGCCGGACTACGCTAGGATCAAATCCCTCGCCCACCAACGCGTACGCAAAGATCGTCAGAGCCAGGAACGTAGAGAAATGACCGAACTCCGCCGGCCCAAGCCAACGCGCCGCCAACAGCGTAACGATCGAGGCGCAACCAGCACGCACAAGATTGGCGAAAAACACCAGCATCGTCGGGTTCGCGCAATAGCGTACCAGACCCTGCCAGACGTTACTGGTCTCCGACACAGAGCTGTTCACTGGCTACTCTCATCAGTTAACGGCGCAACCACCTGGTAGAGCTCAAAGGCCTCATTGCGCAATACCGGCTGCAATCGCTGCGGATGCGCAGCGACGAAACGCGCCAGATCGTCCGGATTCTCGTAGTCCATGTCGCGGGCGACTGCACCTACGCCAACCACCACATGCGTGATGCCCTGTTCAGCAATCAAACTCCAGAGAGCCTCGTCGGTGCGAAAACCGAATGGCGACACGCACAGCCGTTGCGTATACAGCGCAAATGCGCGCGCACGACCCACCAGCACAACCGCTTTGACCGGCGTATCCTTCCGAATCCACGCAAACACCTCGCGCGTATCAGAATTGGTGATTCCGGGGGTGATCTCGGTCCGTGGGGCCCACGCATGACCGGTAGCATACGTAAGCAACACGCCCGCACCGAGTACTGCCAGTATCCAATCTGTACGTCGCGGGGAGAAGCGCTGGCGAAGAAATTCGACGCCCACCCATGCGTAGTACAGCAACAGCGGCAACAACGGCAACACATACCGCTGCTGAATCATCGTGCCAACCCAATACACCACGAGGGGACCGAAGTAGAGCCACGGCACGACTTCCAACACGCTAAGGCCTCGCCTGAGGCAGGTCACATAGCCCAGCCCAGCCAACAACAGCGTAGACGCGAACAAGATCCCGCGTAATCCAAGCCCCCACGGCCTGGGCAGGGGATTGCTCCAAAGCACTGACAGGCTTGTCAGATAATGGAAGGCATTGTAGCCCAGCGTATGCGCATCGAGCGTCATGTTAGAGGCATAGCCGGCGTCGGAGTGCAGCCATACTGATTGCAGCCCAACCAGCAGGCCGGCAACCATGGTCGCAACCACTAGCGTTGGCGTAGGGCGGCCCAGCCGCCAGAGGTCAACGACCCAGAGTGCTGGCAATAGTACCAGTCCGAGGCTTCGCGTGCCGTATGCGAAATACGCCACAACGCCGAGCACAAGCCCGCGCGCCAACCGCCCCAGGTCCCAACGCTGCACGTAGCCGCTCCAGCGATCTCCCAGCCACAGTGTAATCAGAAACAAAAACAGGAACGTGGTGTCCGGTCTGATTTCATCACGAAATTCCACAATGAAAGGACTCAGCCCGAGCACAGCCACCAGACACAGCGCCGGGCTCATGCCAATGCGCGTCCGCCAGAGCACATAGGCCATGCCAAGGGCAGCACCAAACATCACGAGCCCAGCAATCTTCAGGATCTGCAGGTCTTGCCCCCACAGGGCTACAATCGGAGCGATCATCAGCGGATAGACCGGGGGGTATGTTGGAGGACCAGGAACAGCCCAGGGATTTGGCGCGAAGCCAGTCTCGGCATAGGGTTTTCCGGACAGGAGGTTCAGCGCGTGCGACACGTACATCGCAAAATCATCAGCCCAATCATGTCCAGGGCGAAGAAACATGATGTGCAGCCCGACAATCGCGCAGACCAGCAACGCCAGCGCAAGCCACTCGCTGCGGCTGACGGAGGGTGACTCTTCCGGGTCGGCCACGATTTTCAATTCGCCCGCTCCATGTATTTCGCACAAGGCCGAACGCCAGTGCGATGCAGCAGATATTCGAACAGAATCGCAAGGATCGAAAAACCGGTACGCCAAACGTTAAGATGGTTTTCCTCGTCGCCGTAGTGCGTTGGGATCGGCCTTTCGACGACGCGAAGACCGAAGACCTTACATTGGATCAAAATCTCGACGTCGAAATGGTAGTACCCGGCGTTGCGTTCCAGTGGCAGTCGCGCCAACGCCTCACAGCGATATGCACGGTAACCCGAGTGATACTCACTGAGACGCCAGCCAAGCGCCAGATTGGCCAGCCCGGTGAGGAACTTGTTGCCCAGATACCGGAGCAGCGGCATGTTGCCCGCTAAGGGGTCCCCGGCCAGCCGTGAGCCGAAACACATGTCCGCCTCATCGCGCTCAACAGGGCCCGAGATCCGGTCGAGCAACTCGGGCGCGTATTGACCGTCGGCATGCAGCATCACGACCGTCTTATGGCCTCGGGCAATGCAATGGGCATAGGCAACTTTCTGGCTTCCCCCATACCCCAGGTTCGTCGGATTGCGGATGAGCGTGAAATTCGTCCAGCCCAGTTCTTGCGCGGTAGCACTGGCTACCTCGCTCGTACGATCGGTGCTAGCATTATCGACCAACACAATTTCGGCCGTACGCGCCAGCACAGAGTTCGGTATTCGCCGCAATACCTGCGTCACAAAACGTTCGGCATTGTAAGCAGGAATGTAGATCGCCAGCGTCATGGGTTACCCATTGGTAGACAACGTGCTATTCAAACATCGCAGGCATGCCACTATGTCGCGGACCGGCCAAGACATGCGCCATCGTTCGGCAAAACTATACTCTCTGCTGGGCAAAACGGTTGGCAGGCTCAGCGTTCGAATTGACCAATGGGCTTGTGGTGGTCCGACAGCCGTCTCACGAGAAATCCTACGCCTGGTCATTCACGCGCCTGAAGCAACGGCGTCTGACCGAAGCAGTTCAATCCGAACCTCGTCGGGATTCTCGGCGTTGTACGGATCGTCCGCATAGGCCAACAACATCATGAGAGCCGGATTGGTATTCTTGAATGCATGCGCCACACCAGGTGCGACTTCGATTATTTCCGGACGGTCGGCATCAAGCTCAATCGATGCACGCTCGCCGGTGGCCATGACACGCAATGCCATGGTCGCGCGGCCTTCAATCACACAGAACCACTCGCATGCCCGCTCATGATAGTGATTGCCCTTTACCTGCCCCTGATGCGCCGCCGTAATGTAAATTTCCCCGAACTCTCGCGCACTCGTCACATGTTCGCGCATCAGCAATTTGAGCAACCAGCCACGACTGTCGACGCGCCTATGCAGGGGACGTCGAGTGACTCCTGGCAAAATGATTTCGAGCTGCATACGACCTCCTCAGTGTAAAACGCCTCGAGACAACGCTTCGCGATACCAGTTGATCGTTCGTGCGATGCCATCAGAAAATACAATCTTGGGTTGCCAACCCAGATGCTCTCTCGCCATGCGAGCATCACCCGAACTACGCCAGAGTTCTGCCTCACGATACTTGAGAGCGCCGAAGAGAGGACGGCCCTGGCTTTCCGCCAGCCGGAATATCAACGTGACCGCATCTCGTACCGACGTCTCCTCGCCACTGCTCAGATTGAAAATGCGACCATCGATGCCTGGCATTAATGCTGCCCGCAAATACCCATCAACCATGTCATCCACATGCGTAAACTCGCGGGTTTGTTCGCCCAGCGTCATTGGAAACTCGAGGTTGCGGAGGGCGGCAACAATGGCCTGCGGGATCAAACGCACCGTATCCTGCTCTGGGCCATAGCTGAGGAACGGCCGCATCGTCACTACCGGTGCCCCGCGTGTGCGATACAGCATCTCACACCAGATAGAAGCTGCGGCCTTGGAGGCCGAATATGGCGAGACCGGGCGCAACCGCGCCGCTTCGGTAACCGGCGGCTCGCTATCACCGTACTCCTCGCAAGAACCTGAGTTAATAATGCGCTCAACGCCGCAATCGGCCAGTGCATTGAGCAACCGGGCCGTCCCGATGAGGTTAACATTGAGCGCCAGCTCATCGTTCACCCGGCCACGCTCGACATTGGTGTGGGCAGCCAGATGGAAGGCATAACGTGGCCGTGCCGCTTGCACACATTGCTGCAGAGCCGCAGCATCGGTTAAGTCTCCTCGGTGCACCGTGAGAAGGTCGAGCACCGGACCCAGCCTGGTAAGCCTGGCCGCCTCACGCAACAACACCGTGACCTGCGCTCCCCGTGCTACCAAGGCACGAGTCAGATGCGCACCGATAAAACCAGTCGCCCCAGTAACTAACACCCGTTGGCCGGCAAACGCATCCAGTTGAACCTGCTCCATAGTCATTTCCCATCCAGACGAACGACTGGCGGCCCGGTGCGCACACGAAACGTATAGGCGGGGTTATCGCCTACGCTCTTGCGCCAAGTCTCAATTTCCCCGGGATGCCCCTCGCCAAGACGAGGCGTCTGACAGCAGATTTCTGCAATCATGAAATCTGCCAGCGTCAACGCACGGACACGCGGCATCGAAGGCAGCACCTGGGTCATCACTTCACGGAGGATCGGCCCACGATCGACTTTCTTATCTCCTACAGCGCCGAACTCTGGCAAGAACAGCGGTCGCTGGGTGACCTCCCCCCAGGCGTCATATCCTGGTTTGAGCGCCTGACTGATCACAGCGGCATCTTCGCTGGGGCTGTACCCCCATTTAGGGTCAATAAAGTAGGTGCTCTGACCGACCCAGTCGATATAGGCGTCGCCGGGATAGAAGAACTTCGGATGTAACCACTTGCTGTAGTCTTCACCCTTGGGATCCATAAAGCCACTGTTGGCATACATAAACCAGGTGACGTTCTTGACACCCTCGCGTCGAAACAAGTCGATGACATGCATGTGGGCATCACGGATACGCTCCGGCCCATCCGGCCATGCCGGGTCGCCATACTGGCCGCAAATGTCGAGGGCCTCGGACATCCGCGTCATGCCGTCTTTTCCAAAGGTCATTCCGGCTTGCCAATTCAGCTCCGAAAACAACGCCAGCATGATCGGCTTGCCATAGGCCTTCACCTCCCCAGCGACCTTGCGGATATAGTCATCGAAGTCGCCACGCAAAAGACGGGGGACGTTGACCTCGGTCTTACGGAGCCCGTACCACCACGCGGTGGACGTCCAGTCACAGCATTGGATCGCCCACGTGACCGCCAGCACCGACCCCTGCGCCTCAAGCTGTTGTGCCAGCTGAATCGGGGTCACGCCATGGTCCTCCATGTCGCTGTGGAAAGTCCGCAGCGATGGCGTCTTGCTGGCAAAGTCATCGTCGGAGATCCAGTCGTGGAAGGTGAAGACGATCGGGGGCACCTTGCCCGTCTTGCGATAAAATTCCTTGGCGTCAGCGCGCGTCGTCCCAATGCTATATACACCGGCATAGATGCCGTCAGGAGACGGGAGCACTTTGACAGCATCCGATGCGTCCTGACTGCGCGGAGGCGGCGTGTTGGCCGTGAAGCGGCAGGATGCCGCCGCATTGTCCGTCTTCAAACGGAACTCGTTCTTCCCTTCCGCGCTAAGAGGCGTGCACGCCACGACCACGGCGATCAACAGGACAACCGTCGAACCGGCAGACAGACTGTGAGAGGCCACTGTCCGTTCACTGCCGCTGCGCCGCCACGGCCACCATCGCAGCAATCCTATGAACCTGCCCTGATCCCTCTGGCTCATTTTGTCCTCCGCGACAATCCATTCGATAGCGTCAACACAACATCCCTTTTTCTCCAACATCAGACTCGACCGAACTACACGAGTCGTAGCGAGCCCAAGACTTCACGCGTCAACAACCGACGACGCTACTACGCCAATTCCTTCGATGAATCATCAAGACGTCCGTCTGTGCAGTTGTCCACTTATTAGAACCCCTTGGATCACGCGGGCTGCCAACGCAAACACGAAACCCACAACCAGTCAAGCGTGGCAGATCTAGAACTATTTTGCTTCCGTCTTACGAGTTATGTGTCGCGCACACCACGCGTAGGTCCGTTGCAAACCTTCCTGGATGTTTACCTTAGGAGACCAGGCCAGGATGTCGCGCGCCCGGCTCCAGTCTGCGGCTCGATCCACATCACCTTCAGGTTTACTGATATCAAACCGGATATCGATCTGCTTGCCAGAAATCGCGCAGACACGCTCTGCAATCTCCTTGATCGACGTACTGTAGTCGGGTCCGATTTGAATCACCCCCTGATTCATTCCTTTCGTGGCCACAGAGACAAGCGCATCCACGATATCTTCGACAAACACAAACGCCCGCCGTTGGCTTCCCGACCCCCACACGACAAACTCCTCATGGGGGTGCTGGAGAGCCTTGCGGATGAGGGACGGAATGACCTGGGACTTCTCGGGCGACATTTCGCAATGCGGACCGTACACGTTGTGAAAGCGTAAAATGCCGATGTCCAGGAGTTTCTCCTTGCAGGCCAACTCACAGCCCATTTCTCCCATCAGCTTGCTCCAACCGTACGAAGATTCCGGTGAAGCTGGATAGACATCCTCCTCTTTGAAAGGGGGCGGGTTGAGCTTACTCTGTCGCTCCGCTGGATAACTGCACGCCGTACCCACATAGATATAGGAGGACACATGTTGAGCGATGGCGGCCCGCAACATCTGCGAGTCAATCAACAGGTTGGTGTTGTAGAGTGAAAACTGATTACCGAAAACATAATTGATGCCGGCGACAACGTCCGCCAAGTGATACACCACATCTTGCCCTTCGGTGGCACGCTCGCAGTTCCGATAATCGACCAGGTCGACCTGAAGAAAATCACGTTCGAGATCAATGACAGGCTTCCCGCTTTCATCAAGCAGATTGGACTTCTTGCCGCGCCAAAGATTGTCGGCGACCGTCACTCGGGCTCCATAGGAGGCAAGCCGAGCGGCAAGATGAGAACCGATTTGGCCGGCTCCCCCAGTGACCAATACGCGTTTTCCATTCCAATACATAAGAACTCCTTCTCAAACAGTATTGTTATAATCGGCCCTCTATAGGGTAGGACGTATTGCCTTCAGGTGATCGGCCAAGCGGACGGCCATGGCCACGATCGTCAACGTCGGATTGGCATGGCTTGACGTGGGAAAGACCGAACCGCTCGCAACAAACAGATTGGCCATGCCATGTACTCGGCAGTTCTCATCCACAACCCCCTGAGCAGGATCTCGTGACATCCGAGTGGTTCCAATATGATGACCGAGCACCGCCTTGGCCTCTTGAACTGCAACCGGCCCGTCTTTGTGCAGATACGTGAGATAGCCGTATTGTTGTCTGCGCAACTCCTGGTCGATGAGTTCATGAGCGCGACGCACGCTGTCTAAATCCTGCTCTATAATATGGAAGTGTAACTGGATGCGCGGAATACCGAACTCGTCACGCGCATCGTCGAGCGTGACACGGTTGTCCCGATGAGGCACCTGCTCACTTTGAAAGTACAAGTAATACGAGTTCGAGTGGGAGCGGAGCAGCAGCGAAGGAATGCGTCTCCGTTGGAGGAGCCGCGCACGGCCAAACTTCGGCAGCACCGAGAGCGCTTGTGGGGATCCCGCAAGAACATTCTTGATATGTCGCCAATACAAGGCATATTTCCCTTTGCCCAGGGATTCCTGCTGTCGGCCCCCCAACAGGCGCTTGAGCAGGAACGCGACGGAAAGCGGAGCATTGCCATGATCCGGATCCCCGGCCAAGGGTCGGTCGAGCAACATATAAAGATTGAGGAGACGAAGTCTTCGTTGTGCATCCTCGGAGATCGCAATACGCCGCCGGCAGAACACACCCTGGGGATCGGTTTCATAGCCAAAGACAATCTCGCTCGCTCCCGTCAACGTGGCCTTTGCAATCACTCCGTGAATGTGTGACATGTAGCCGCGCCCTAACCAATCAGAGTGGTTCCCGATACCATTGGCATGCACGCGGCGCGACACGAGCAACAACCGAGTACTCTCCAATCCGCCCCCCGCTACCAGGGTGATCCGGGCGCGCACACTGAAACGACTGCCGTTAAACGTCGCAACGTGAACCTCCTCCACCCTGTTGCCGTCCGGTGCCGAGATGAGCTCAAGCACGACGGCATGAAGTAAGACTCGCAGGTTATCGGCTTGAGCAAGTTTGGGCCGGTAGACTTTTCCAAATTGCGTCGGTGGACTCCAGCGTTCAATCTCTCCGGTCGTCATGTCACCGTCCACAAAGCCTGGCAGCATGTGGGAGGGCGCGCCCGGGAGCGCCGTCTTGACTTGGTAGTCAAAATCGCCACACTCGCAATAGGAATGAGCGCGCTGATAATACTCGTCCAAGTCTTTCTTGGGGAAAGGCCAGCCGCTGTGAGACATCCATTCGCGAGCTTCGAAATCGAGCGTGTCGAACGGGATGCACCGACCGCCCCAAAGAGACGTGGTGCCCCCCAACTGCCGGTAACGAGCCTGGTCAAGCGGCAGATGTCGGACGGAGTCGTTCACGCTCCCTTGATACAGCGCTTGACTCTCCCCAGCTCGCGTTTTCCCTCCTGCCTCCAACAAGACGATGGTCATCCCCGTGGCCAACAACTCCATGGCCAGCGTAATGCCGGCGGCGCCAGCACCCACAATGCAAACGTCCGCGGTGACAACCTGTCCGTTGGGGATCGACCGAGCATCCAGTATCATAATCTTGAGGCCGCCGTTATCGAGTTGACTGCTCGGAGATTCTCACGGAGATGTTGCCGACACGTCATTCCGACCAGCACCGTACCAATCGCAGCATGACGTAAAAGCGGAGAGAGCGCGTCCGAGACCAGGCCTCTCGACGGTCCACCACCCGAAAACACCTCACGCGCGATCACACCGACTCCGCGCGCCTCCGCCCGCGAGAGGACAGGAGTTGCCTCAGGAAGACGCATTGCACTGATCGGAACTTGCACGCACGCTACACCCGGCTGCTCAATCCACACCTCGGCATCAGCCAGAGAGCGGCAGGAGATGCCGCTATGTCGCAGCTTTCCCTCCTGCTTGAACCGATTCAGCATGTCAAATACGCCGCTACGTTCCTCCATGTCCGTGGGAGGATTGTGCAGCAGAAAGAGATCGATCCGTTCTACGTTTAAACGGCGTAAACTGCCCTCAATTCGACGGCGAAGGTATTCCGGATCAAAGCATTGCCGCTCACTCCGTCGACGAATGTCAGCGGTCGCCGTGCGTGCCGCGCGCCATCGAATCATCAACGCATTGACAAACGGCTTGGCAAGACGTACGACGCGTTCCATCGGTCCAACCGTCAAGCCCGCCTTTGTGCACACGATAATCCCTTCGCGCTTCCCGCGGATGATCTTCCCAAGCAGACGCTCACTATCACCTTGACCGTAGACATCGGCCGTATCAAAGAAATTGATACCGGCATCCAATGCCTCCCGAAGGGTTGACTCCACTTCTTGGCGCGGGTGGCGAGTCCCAAGAGACGCGATCGTCGAGCATCCGAAACCCAAAGCCGACGGCTCGAGATCAGTACTCCCTAACCTGCGATACATCACAATCCGCTCCATTCACCAGCACGCGCACGTAGCACGCCTCGGTGACCCGGGCAATGGCGTCCCACGAAATCTCACCCGCAGCCGCCTGAACGCTCTGGCTCATACGGGCACATAACTCATCGTCCCGGAGAAGCTGAACAAGTGCCGTTGCCAGCGCAACCGGATCTTTCGGGGGAACGATCAGTCCCGTTATTTCATCTTTGACGACCTCGTCAAACCCTCCAACCCGTGTAGCAACAACCGGCTTGCCGAAGCCGATGGCCGACGCCAACACACCGCTATTCCAACCCTCTTCATACGGCAATACCAGCAACCGTGCGGCGCTAAAGTAGCCCGCCATTTCTGCAAAGCCGACATACCCCGGCATGATTCGTACATGCTTACGCAGGTCCAATGCCAAAAGTTGGCGCTCCAGGGGAGCCAGATCCATCAGCGGTTTCCCCACAATCAGAATAAGTGCGTCCGGTTCCTGCCGAACGACTTCTGGTGCGGCAGATAAAAGAGTATCGATACCCTTCCGCGGCTCGATCAGTCCGAAACACAACACCACTTTTGCGCCCTGTGGAATATCCCGCGGTTCGGCGGGGGGACTCTCTCGCACAAAGGCAGTAAGGTCGGCCATCGGAAGTACCGTGATACGCTCCGGAGGCACGCCGAAGTGAGTAATGACCAACGGTTCGTTCTGTTTTGCGTTGAGAAAGACATGGCGCATCCGGGCGTACAGAAAACGCAAGGCCCGTATATGATGACGACCTCGGGCATTCGGCAAGACGTCCTGGGGCGTATAGACAAAATGCCGTGCGCCAACGGCAGTCAGTAGTGCCCAGAGGAGGATATACAAGGCAGGATGCTGCGCGCCCTGGAGATGGACGATCTGCGGACGAAAGGTCATGCATCGCCAGAGAAAACGGCCGAGCCGTAGCGGCCTCGGCTTGTATCGATCGAAGACCTCCAGCGCCTCGTAGCCCCTAGGGTAATCCGCCAGTTCAAACCCCACCCCGGTTGCTAGCACAACGCGATGGCCACGCTGGACAAGAGCATTGGCCAGATTATGCGTGTACTGTACCGTACCCGCGCGCGGAGCCGGCGCGATGAACAGAATTCTATGGCCGGATGTACTACATTGAGGCATTTGATCCCTTCCAACTGCTGAGCACTGAAACCGTCCCCCGTCTATCCTGTTCTCAGACACCCATACGTCCTACACCGTGACGACTCGTCGCACCTTAGAATGTCGCGGTCAGCCTCAGACTTGCCTGATTCGCCAGCCGATGCTGAGCCCCCAATACCACATCCTCACGTTGGTCAAACATGTCATAGCCCAACCGTGCGACAAACCATGATGCGGGCGAATAGGATATCCCCGCATTCCACTTCACCATGTTCGCCGACAACGTGTCAGCGCGAACGCTGCCAATGTGCACCCAGGTAATTCCTGCATCGAACAGCAGGCCGTTCCAGATTCGTATCTTGGCAGACCCGCGAATGAAATCACCGAGCAGCGGCTGACTCAGACCGCCAGATGGAGGAAAGACATCTCGGAGATAACTAATCTCATACAGCGCATCCCCCATGGATTTCTTGATGGAGGCTTGCGCAAGGACAAAGACGTTCGAAGGGTCCGGGGCAATCCGCGCAGCCCCAATCATTCCACTTACGACAAGCGTCTCCGTCAAATCGGCTTCATGGCCAATCAACGCCGAATGCGACTGGGAATCAGCCCCCTGATCGAAATCAAACATTCGAACACGATATTTGGCAGTCGTGCGGCCCCATTCACTCTCCCGCAGCCGCACCCCCAATTCACCCTGGTGCGTCATGCTTTTGACAGATCCAGGAGCATTCACGTCCGCGTAAAAATTCCCGTAACTGGCGATCACATCCACGGATGGGGAAAATCGATGCTTGACCTCCAACATACCCAGATTGATCGCAGACCGGCCGAACGTTCCAAGAATACCGGGCATCTGTTGTTCTGTAGGATCTTGGAAGGCTTCGAAGCGTTCGAAAATCGTGACGGTAGTCTGGCTAGTCAAATCCAGGACGCCCAGCAGTTCTCCGTTCTGTCGCGACACTCCGGTATTCTGCGAGGTGTTTTTCGCGTAGAGTCTAGACTCTACGCCATAATCCACAACAAGCTGCCCATGCCTCCCGGTCTTGACATAGCCCATCCCTGGCCCAACCTTCGTAACATAGTCGGTCTCACGATTCTGTGCCGTGAAGAATACATTGTCCGTATACGCTTCGGTGACTGTAAGGCGCGGGGCGAACCCCTCCCGACGGATAGAGCGGCCCAGGAGCAATTTCTCCGACTCAGGCATGCGCTCGGCTCCCATTTGATTCTGCCACGAGGGCAGTTCACCGATCTCATGCCTAGAACGGGTGAAATCAGAATCTTCGGACTCCTGGGCACACAGCATCTCCGGAAATGCGACAGACCCCACAGCGACCAACGCACTGCAAAATGCCACGCCTAACCAATGGAAACACCGCTTGCCCAACTCGCTACGACTCTCCGAAGAGCGAACAACCCGACCGCTTCTCCAAGAATAAGAAGTAGGTCCGGAGTCTCCCGCGAGTTGTGAACCGCACTTGTCTTGAATGGCCGTATTCACTGTGGCTACGGCACAATCACGGTATCCCCAGGGCGAAGCACAATATTCAAATGAGTGTCCTCACCTTGTAGGAATTTTGCATAGTTAAAAGCAATGCGTTGCTCTCCGACACGCCCGGGATTCTCGATGAAAATCTTATTACGTGATGCGAACGTCGTGAGGCCACGTGCCATGGCCAAAGCCTGCACCACCGTGACCGGCCCTTTAAGCTCAAAAACTCCCGGTTGCATCACTTCACCCAGAACGAAAATCCGAAAGCTGTGAGTGGCTTCCAAAATAACGGTTACCTGAGGGTCCTGAATCTGCTGCTTGAGTTGCTTGTTAATTCGCTCTTCGATTTCTCCCAAAGTAAGGCCCTTTGCCTCAATCTCGCCAATCAGCGGGTAACTTATTTTCCCATCCGGACGAACCGTGACAAGAGTCGAGAGCTCTTTGTGCTTCCAAATGAACACGTTCAGGACATCTCCTGCCCCTAATCGGAACGGACCGCTCCATCCCTGCTGCACATTCGCACCTTGCGCAGCTTGGATCGAATCAGGTTCACCGGCCTGTACCGTTCCTGCCATACACGCAATCAGGAGACACACACACCAACTCATGCTAAGGTTGCGTCGCATCTTAATCCTCCCTCTGTATACCGTTATACCGTTCAAACCTCGACGGATCCCAACTATTCTCTCGCAACGACCAGCGCACCACGAAGCCGTTCATCTAAGCTCCGGGAATTCGAGTCGGCCCCGCCCCGCTGATTGCGCCAAGCAATGACCTCTTTGTAGATATTCCGCAGTCTGGCCACCATCACGTCGATACTCAGCTGGTTCAGGACAACAGCTCGAGCAGCCTTGCCTAGCCTCTCCATCTTGGCCGGGTCGGTCATGAGAGTATGCAATGCGTGCGTGAGCGTCTCAGCATCTCCGGAATCGATCAAGACCCCTGTCTCTTCATCTCTGATCAATTCAGGTGTCCCCCCAGCATTCGTCGCAACTATTGGTTTTCCCGAGGCCATGGCTTCGATCATCGTAATACTGAAGCTTTCCGTGACAGAAGGCGCCACCAAGATGTCCAAGCTCGCCATGATGCCTGGGATTTGCTCTCGAGTTGCCTTCGTCACGGTCACCACGCCGGCCATTCCGTGAACCTCGATAAAATTGAGCACATCTTTTTTGTATGTTTCATAGCCGGGAGGAGCTTCCCCGACGATGAGAAATCTGCAGCGCGGATGTATTTGCCGTAGTCCTACTGCCGCCTTAAGAAACTCCAGCTGACCTTTGTTGGGATGGATTCGTCCCACCATTCCCAAGACAAATGGCCGCCGCTCTTCGGCACTCTCCCAAACAATGCTGGGCGTCACATCAGGATGGAATACGCTCGTATCGACACCATTGGGGACAATAACCACCGGAGGGCCTGCGGAACCTTGGTCGATCTGGGCAGCCATTGACGCGGAATCCGAGAGTACCGCATCGGCATGCTTTAGGACGTGACGGTCAATCCATGGATAGATCCTGCCTCGCAGAGATTGAGAAGGCCAGTTTGTCCATCCACTAAAAAAGGCGACAACCGGCCGGCCCGTAACCCAGGCAGCAAGAACGCCGACAAAGTCGGCGCGATGATCGAGTGTATGGACAACATCCACCTTGTACTGTCGTATCAATCGAATGACGCTCAGCAAATCGCGGCCACTCAACCGGTTCGCAACCGGAATCGTCGTCATCGGCAACCCACACGCCTTTGCCGCTTTCAGCCATGCGGTTTCCCCGCGGCGGGGATCGATAATGCACGCAACCATCGTCTCACACCCTACGGACTGGAGCCTTGGAACCACCGACAACAAGTAGCTCTCTGAACCGGTAATATCGGTGATCCCCCTGCAGTTCCTCAGAAAGAGCACACGGAGAGCCGTCATGCAGACTCCTGTTGCATCTGCCCAATCGCGCCAGCCAACGCCAACGTGAGCCAGATCTCTCTGACCATGGGTGTGATCATGAGAAATGCACACTGCCCGATGAGAATACTGAGGAGTAGAATGGCGTAGGGTCGCAGTTCGATCACTTGCAGAGCACGCTTTAAACATACCATCGCCCAGCCCCATAGCCCGACGAACGCAGAAAGCGCAAAGATTCCCAGCTCGCTCGCGACCTCTAAGAACACGTTGTGAATCGTTGCCGGATGGGAGGGGTGGATCGCCCATGAAGGCAAGTACTTCGTGTAATGCCAAATGGACTGGCCGAACCCGACACCAAACCAGGGATGGACCCAAAAGAGGTTCCAGCCGCCGATGATCGACTCAAGCCGAAACTGCCAACTTCCAGCCGCCGGATTAATGTCGGCCTGGGCTAAAAAGCTCTGGCTCTCGAAAAGACCTACCCCCATGGAAAACCATTCTGACATGACCTGATAACTCAAGAGCCCCGCAATGGCGAATCCAGCCCCACATGCAACCATGACGCGAATGATTCTCGAGTATACGCAGATAACGACCAGAGCCATACAGGCGAAACCTAAGACTGAGCTTCTCGCGAATGTGTAAAACCACCCATACAGCATCGCACCCAGCATACTGGCCAAAATCGCTTTCATCCCTGGTTTCGCTTCTGTCATGAGGAGAAATACTGTCACCGGTATGGTCAGCAAAAAATAACTTGCAAGAAGGATGGGATGGGCCGTCGTACCTTCCGCACGAATCTTCCCTTCCAAGATAGCCACGTAGGCGCCTGACACGCTCTCATCCGTAGGGCCCGTACCTTTTCGCCAATCTCCTGGCATGACAAAGCCAAAATGCACTTGCGCAGCAGCTATAATCGCCTCAATCGCCCCCGTGATGGCCACGACCCAGAGGAGACGGCGGAGATTTTGCGGACTTCTGTTAAAGACAAGAGTGAGAAAGAAGAGCGCGGCATAGACTGGAACCTTCACGGCCTCCGCAGGAATTGCCTTCACTCCCTCGGCAAGAAAAAGCGACACGATAGAGGCGGCGAAGAAGGCAGCGGCGAGATAGCCAGCAGGATTGAGCGCTGGAACCGGCCAAGGTCCCCTCTGAATCAGAGCGTTGAACGCAACAATCCCAATCACCAAAGGAGTCACCAGTTTGGTGACCGTAATATCGCCGAGGAGAGTGACCTGGACCGGTATCGTGGCCACCAACAAGTAATACGCAACCATGGACGAAGCCACCATGGCCGCAACGGCAGCGCCTGCTGCCATCACAACCAACGCTTTGGTCGATAGAGCCAACACCGATCCCCCGAGGGCTGCCCCAACGAGAGAAGGAACGGTACTTGTCGCACGGCCTAACTTCATTCTTCCCTACTGCTCGCTTCAATACGCGAGTCGTGGTCGCAGGTGACGAGACTATCCAAGGTTCCGGCCGAAGCCATGCGGCTCTGACAACTCAGGACATCGATCAGGAGGAGGCTAAGAATCACGTAGCTCTTTTCGCAGTTCGACGACTTGTAAATATCCATACTTGCGGACAAAATGAATTGTCCCCGCGATCTGGTCCAAAGACCTCAACGCCCAGGTCATCCAACCCCACCGCTTCTTAAAGATGTAGAAGTCGAGCAAGCGCATGAACAAGAATTCAGGGTAGTGGATGGTACATGCCTTGGGGAATGCCTCTCGAAGGGTTGAAAGATCTCGACGGGTAAGCGGATGCTCATGATCGTCACTGTACTTCGCAACGCCGAAGCGTCCGCAGACCCGGCTCCTGCCGAGCATCAGGAGCGGATTGAGCGCGGAGTTTTCGATAAACACAGCCCGGCCACCCGGTTTCAACACTCGCCGGATTTGTTCGCAGGCTTTCGGCAAATCGACATGGTGAAGCACGAAGGCCCCGAACAAGAGGTCGAACCCCTCAGCCGGGAGCGCGAGATTCTCGAATGGCTGGCAGAGAAACGTGACCGAAACGCCGTTTGCCCTTGCCAGCCCTTCAGCGGTAGCGAGCTGATCCACGGCCGTATCGAATGCCGTCACCTCAGCTCCTCGTTTCGCCAACATCACCGACGTATGGCCTGGACCGCAGCCACAATCCAACAACGCTTTCCCCTTCAAATCACCAAGGAGCCGGAGCGCGTACGCATAGAGATTGTCCAGACCCCACAGCGACATCCAGTATTCGTACGGAGCATATGAACCGTCTTCCCCAACCGTCTGCGGATCAACGGGCACGCGCGCGTCGACCGTACCAAAACTTGTTGATGCGTTACTCATGTACCAACCTCCCATTGCCTGTTATCCACCGGTCATAGGCCCAGGAGGGGATGACTTGCCGCCATTTATTGAGAATAATTCCCAGCAAATGAGCATCCATTCCGTCAATGACGGCCAGAGATTGGGCTGCGCTATCGCACGTTGTTCGTTCGGCCTCCACCACCAACACCGTGCTGCCTATTTTCGAGATGAGGAGGCGGCTTTCAGGAAACGAACTCAGTGCCGGACCATCGATCAAGACCAAATCAAACTGGCTTTGCATCCGCCCGACGATCTCAACGAGTTGTTCAGCATACTTCACCGCTGAAACTCCATTATCGCCAAACTTCATTCGACTCACGCTCCTCTGTGTACTGATTTCAGGAAGCCGCGTGGAATCCGTGACGAGCAGCCCCGCGCGCGAGGCTTGGTCACTCCCATTCGTTGTCGAAAGCACCGTCACATTCTTGGGTTCGACGGATTCGATCAGGAGGACGCGGAATCTCAGCTCGTTTAACGCGTGCGCCAACGCCATCGTAATGTGCGACTTCCCTTCTCCAGACAGGGTACTCGTCACAAGAAGCGTCCGGAGATCACGATCTTGATGGGCTTTGGCGACGTGCTGTGCGAGCTGCCGCATCTGGAGTGCGAACAGTCGTCCTGCCATGCCTCCACCCTGTATTGCAAACGGAATCGATCCAATCACAGGTCGACGCAATGCTTTCTCGGCCTCATCCTTCGTCGCCAACGACCGGCGCATGAATTCGGACATGTAGGCCAGACCAACCCCTCCCACCAACCCGACGAGAAGACCAAGGACAAGGTTGAGCATCTTGCGCGGCCGCACAGCCTTCTGCGGTACAGTAGCGGGCTGAATGAGACTGACGTTGGAGATACCTTTCTGGTCCAAGAGTTCATTGATCCGGGATTCTTCCTCTTTCTTCAGATATAGGTCGAACGCCTCCTGCTTGATCTTGGCATCACGAGTGAGGCTTCGCAGCTCCTGCTCATGTTGATCCAGCCCATTGAGCGCCTCACGAAAGGTCTTCACCTGTTTCCGCAGTTCGGCGACTCGAGGGCGCAGGCTATCCCGCTGCCCTTCATCCAGGATCATTTTCTTCTTGAGTTCCTGGTACGTCTGGTTCATGCCCGTTGTGGCAGATCCTGTGACCTTTGAACTCTCAGATGCAATCCGAGCCCGAACCGAGGCTAGCTCCCGATGGATTTCCGTCGCGGCAGAACTGCCGGACACATACTGCGATAGCTCAAGTTCCAATTGTGCCAGCCTCGTCTTGAGCTGGTCTTGCATAGGATTACGTTCCGAAACATTTGTCAAAGGAATGGACTCCTGTTGACCAATCAGTTTCTCCCTCAGCTGGGCGATCCGCACATCCGCCTCGGCGATGGCCATTTGCGCATCATGCATAGCCGATTCAGACTGCCGAATTTGATCTAGCAGATGGCTTTTCTGATCCTCGATCGACACAATATTCCAGCGCTCTTTGAAAGCCTGTAACTTTTGCTCGGCCTGATCGAGTTGCGTCCGCAAGTACCGACTCTGATCATCGAAAAATTCATGCGCCCCTTTGCGCTTACGAACCACCACATGGTGGTCTAAATAAATCGCGGCCAGGGCATTGAGCGCATCTGCGGCGAACTGTGGGTCTGGGCTGTCCAGTGTTGCAACAAAGACATGGGTCTGCCGCACCATGTCGACGACAAGGTGATCCCGCAAGGCTTGAGTGGCCTGTTCATGCGGGTTCCCTTTCTCCACAGAAAGACCGGCCCAGGCAAGGAACATACTCACCGGCTTCAAATCCATAACCCAGCTGGTTACCTGTCCCGGCACTTCCAGTATCCAATCCCACCGGCCGCGCATCCCCCCCAGCACTCTCTCCTCCCCAAGATTCTCCACCAGCTTGTCCAATAGAATAGGGGACGTAAAGATTTGGACCTCGGTAAGGACTTCGTCTTTCTGGCTAAAATCCATCGGGGCATACCCTTGACCGCTCAATGTCGCGCTCATTGAAAACGGGGACCTGCTACTTTGGATGAGAAACCGAATGTCGGTGCTATAGATCTTCGTAAGCAAGAACGAGCCTGGCCCCGCTACAAGAAGCGCAGCCAGAATGGTTACTTGCACTTTCGTTTTATGACGGAAGATCGTGGCAAGATGCTCTCTCAATCCATACCGAGGCTTCTCCGTCGAAGATGCGGGATTCGGCAAAAAGAACTGTTTCTGGGCAAGCAATTTACTCACACTCCTTTCCGACGCCTTCGAAAGCCCCGATGCTTTTCCGCAGATGGAGCGCTACGCTTTCCGTCACAATGTAGTTCGCGTCGTGCGCGGATGATGGGGATGTGAACATTTTCATTCTCCTAAATCTGCCGTCTTAGATCCGCCCGGCTATGATTTTCTTCAGGCACTACAGAAGTTACCGCCGCCACCATGCTCTCGGAAACATTGATATCAGTCATATTACCTAGATACTATATAGTTCGAGAAAAATGCCGCTTGCCGCGAGGAATACTCTCACAGACCAGGCTGCATCCGCAACTCGCCTTCCTCCCCATCAATCCATGAAAACCATTGCCCAGACTGGTTTTTCTCCGTTTCTGACAATTCTCCCCCTCTTCTGTAGGGGCTTGCGTCCACGTAACGCCACCCCTATCATGCATGAACGCACGATCAGTCTTTTCAGTATTTAGAGTGGCGTAAAAAGGAAAAGGAGAGAGACGGTGACCTTCAACACCCCCGCCGTAAGCAACGCTTCCGAACCTGCCCTAACCACTCAACGCCGTGAAGCAAGTATCATTGAGTCCATTCTCGAAGCAGCGCCGCCTGGCGTTCCAGTCACCATTGAGCTGAAGGACCTGACTGCGGAACTCATCGCGTTGAAGCAGCACAACGGATCCCTCCGGGAAAATCCACTCTCTCAATTACGAGATCGTGAGGTTCGGCTTGCGGAGGGTGTCGAGACGCGCATTCGCGATAAGGTCATCCTGATCACTGGCGGAGCCGGTTGCGTAGGACAAGCCTTGGTCCGGAAGATCCTCTCCTATCGCCCTCGGCGGATTGTTATTGTGGATCGAAACGAGAGCGCTTTTCTCGATTCCAGCAATTCGACTCTCGATGTCCGCTTCGCCGATGTCCGGTTCCGCAAAGATCTCGAGACCGTGTTCCAACAAACTCGTCCTGAAATTGTCTTCCATCTCGCGGCCCAACGGCTTGTCAGCCGCGCCCACACAGAAGTCTCGGCCACGATCGGCTCCAATGTATTCGGATCTCAACATATCATCGACCTATGCCAGGCCTATGGCTGCCATCATTGCATCTTCTCCTCTACAGGGAAGGCCACCAACTACTATCCAACCCAGGTGTACGCGCAAACCAAGAAACTAGCGGAATGGCAATTTTTCAAGGCGGCATCCCAAACTGGTCCAACCTACAGCGTCGTTCGCTTCACCCATATCGTCGAGAATAGCTGGATTCTCCGCAAAATAGAGGAAGGAATACAGCAGGGATTTGTAGGCTTGCACAGTCCGTATCGAAGCTTTTATGTGCAAGGCGTCGAAGAAGCAACCCACCTTCTCTTGAACGCCCTAGCCCTGGCTGATCGAGGCCGAACCAGACTCCACGTCCCCAAAGATATCGGGTGGCCCATTGATCTTCTGGAGCTGGCCCTTCACAGGATCAAAGAGTCGGGGAAACAAGTCGGTATCTTTTTTACCGGAATACAGCCGGGGTACGAAGAACACGAATTCAGGGGAACGCTCGATTGGAGTCAGCCAGCCCGATCAATGCCTAACCCGATGCTCAATGCCCTTGAGAGCACTATAGAGCATCCGGGGGCATCAGGTCTCAACATGGTTGTGGCAAACCACTCACTGGGCCCATCCGATCCACTCGCCACCATGCTCTCCCGCCTTACACAACACCTTGACAGCAAAGACTCTACAGCGGAACACTCCCGTGATGCGCTGGGAGAAGCTGTCCGACAAATGACCTCCCACATATTCTCTCAGGCAAGCCCGATTCGCCTGCTCGAACTGATGAGATGGGGCACAAATCCTCACCTTCTTAGGTTAGATGGGATCGGACTATCGGCCCATCGCAGCGTGTTCGCCCTATTAGTCCAATCCCTGGTGGGACGAATCGACGGCACGACTATCCTGAGTGCCGGATGGTGTTGGGATGATTGGGCCACATTTCTTGACGAACTGACTACGATCCCTGAGTGTGCGGTTGAGGCTCATACTCTGAAAGCCATTTCATTGGAGCTTCAGCCTCGCTCCGCTCGGATAAGGCGGTTCCCTGATACTCTTGATCTCATCAGCGAGTGAAGGGAACAAAGTCAGCGGATACGACAACAGCCGCTTAGAATTACGTCAGTGGAACCTGTTCTGGCCGCTTCCGAATCATGAACACGGCACCAATCAGGGCAATGATCACGGTGACATTCAGCCCCACATCCATGAGGTATTGATAGAACTGCGTTTCCGTCATGTTTTGCTGGTGCGACAGTTCTGCGCTCGCCGTCAGGATCTTTCTGGTACAGGCAATCACCCCAACGGACAGATAGGGCTCCAATTCCAACACTTCCGTCTGTAAAAATCGCACCACGGTCCGGAAGAGCTCCAGGAGAATAATGACCAGGAGGATGTCATTCAACAATCTGAGACCGGCCGGAAGAATCAACACATGCCCCTTCGGATCGAACTGACCGGCAAGAAACACATACCAGGCATGGATGAACACCAACATGCCAAGGATCAACAAACTGAACCCGGCGGTTGCGTAGCCCAGGCGATCCAACCATTCCATGTAATGGCACCACCGCCTCATCAAATCATTCCGATGAGCTCTTGGTTCATCAATTCCCATACATCACCTCCGTGCAAGCTAGGCCGTACCAGCCTGCCCGGTCTGCTCCGGTTCAGGGGCGCGCATCTGACCGAACTTTAATTCACGCATCGAACTGATCGTCAAGGAATGACCACAGCAACGAATTTCTTTGAAACCCGCCCCGCCGTCCATAATCATCACTCGCAATCCACAGGAGTCCGGGTACAACTTCTTCTCATCCAGGACCACTGCCGACGGCAAGGTCCCTCTTTTCCGGCCGGCAGGGGAGCCCATCTCACCCACGACATCCTGCTCGGTCAGGTCATGGTCACAACAGACGATTTTCTCAAACCCGTCGCCGCCGCCCATGACTTTCACGATCAACCCGCAGGCATGCGGATGGCGTGTATGCTCATCGATGAAATCGCCTTTTTTCAGCGCCATCTCGTGACCTCACTCCTGCGCAGCAGCCATCCCGCGCCGTTCATCCACTCCAAGAAACACGGCCAGCCCGACGAGAAAGAACACCGCCATGGAAAGCACGGCCCAGCGCTGACTCCCGGTCCACGCCGTCACTTCTCCATAGACGATCGGTCCCAGAATTGCGGCAAATTTTCCGGCCACGGAAAAGAAACCGAAGAACTCCCCCTGATGCCCCAGCGGCGTAAACCGGCCAAGCAACGTGCGACTCACCGATTGATTGGCGCCGAGCGCCGCGCCGGCCACCAAGCCGAGCAGATAAAACTGCAGCGGCGTCTGCACGGCCGCCGCACCGATCACGACGGCAACCCACAGAAACAACGTGATCGTGATCGACCGCACGGCCCCGATCCGATCCGCCACAAACCCGAACCCGACCGAGCCGAGCCCCGCCGTAATCTGGGTCACGAGGAAATAGATAATCAGATCGCCCGGCGTGAAGTCCAGGACTTTGTTTGCAAAGATTCCCGACGCCACGATCACCGTATTAATCGCGTCCGAATAGAGCAGGTAGGCGATGAAATAGCGCCGGAGATCCCGATAGGTCGATAGACGGCGGGCCGTGTCACGCAGCTGCCTCATCACCGCACGCCACACCGTCAGGCCGTCAGAAACAGGACGCGGCTGAGCCCTTTCTTGCAGGTACAGAAACGTCGGCACTGTGGCACTCAAAAAGAACACCGCCGTCACGACAAAACTCATCCGATACGACGCGAGATTGGTTTCGGCAAAACCACCGACGATAAAAGGGTAGGCCAGCGCCAGAGAGAGCAGTCCCCCGACATAGCCGAATCCCCATCCATAGCCCGACAGGCGGCCCATCTGCTGCGGCGGGACTAACTCAACCAGAAACGCGCTACAGAACACAAACCCCAGGTCGAATCCGATATTGGCGATCCCAAAGATCAGGAGCCCTAGGGTCACATCACCGCGATGCACCAGCCATAAGCATGTGGTGCTGACCACACAGAGAAGCGTGGAGACGATGAGCACTCGCCGTTTGATAGCACGAATATCGGCCAGCGCACCCAGGACAGGGGACACCAACGCCACCACCAGCATCGACAGCGCATAGCCCCAAAACCAGAGTCGTTCGGCCATGCCTGGCGACGACACATCGGCTGCCACCACCTGAATGAAGTAGACGCTGTAGGCGACCGTCACGATCAGGGTGGAAAAGGAGGAGTTAGCGAAATCGTAGAAGCACCAGGCCCAGAGTTCTCGACGACCGGCTGGAAAGGAAGGCGGGTGGTTCACACCGTGGCTTTCGCCAATCGTTCACGGGCCTGATGGATGGAACGAAGCAACACGTGATGACTCCGGCATCCGACGATCAGCTTGGCATCCGAAATCACGACCGGTTTGTACGGAACCAGAAACCGCTGCTTCAATCGGGCGATCCTCGCCAGTGATTGCTCCAACCGCTCGACGCTGATCGAACCATCTGCCACCGCGCTGTCCAGTGCGGTGATCGCCGCGATTTCCCGGTTGCGGTCCTTGCAGATCAACGGCATATCGCAGCCCGCTTGGATGGCGCGCACCGTCGCCTCTTCAATGCCATAGTGATCAATGATCGCGTGCATCTCCAAATCATCCGTCAATACCACACCATCATACTGCAGCTCACCACGCAGAAATTCCGTGATGATGGTCGGAGAGAGCGTAGCCGGCTTTTGATCGTCCAGCGCGCGATAGAGCACATGGGCCGTCATCAGCGTCGCCACTCCGTGAGCCGTGGCATGCCGGAACGGTGGGAATTCGATCTGCTCCAGTCGTTCCTTCGACGCTGTCACCACCGGCAACTCTTTGTGCGAGTCCACACTGGTATCGCCATGACCGGGGAAATGCTTTCCGCAGGCCACCACGCGATTGTCCTGTAATCCGCCCACGGTCGCCAAACCCAGCTCAGAGACCGGGCCAGGCGTCGACCCGAAGGCCCGATCGCCGATCACCGGGTTGGCAGGATTGCTGTTCACGTCCAGCACCGGTGACATGTTCATGTTGATCCCGACGGCCCGGAGCTCCTTCGCAATTGTCGCCGCCGCCGCATAGGCCAGCTCCGACGAATTACATTTCCCCAACACCTCACAGGGAGGGAAAATCGTGAAGCTCTTCGGCAGCCGTGAGACACGCCCGCCTTCCTGATCGATTGAGATCAGCAACGGCAAATGGGGGCTGCAGGCCTGCAAGGCGTTGGTCAACTCGACGATCTGCTCGATCGATTCAAGATTGCGCGAGAAGAGAATCACGCCGCCCGGCTTGTACTCCTTGATGAACGCCGCCAGGTCGGGCGTGACCGTGGTCCCCTCGAACCCCACCATGAACAACTGGCCGATCTTCTCGCGCGACATGAGCATGAGCCGTATCCCTCACCCTGATTAGAGCGTTCGATCGATCAAATATTGAATCAGCAATCTGGTGCCGATCCCTGAAGGCCCCTTAGGCACATAAGCCCGCTCCCGTTCGCTCCAGTCCGTGCTGGCGATATCCAAATGGACCCAGGGACAGTCACCCACAAACTTGCTCAGGAACAACGCGGCCGTGATCATCCCGCCCCCACGGCCCCCGATGTTGCGCATGTCCGCCACGTCGCTGCGCAACTGTTCGAAGTATTCGTCCCACAGCGGCATTTCCCACACACGCTCGCCTGCGCGTAAGCCGGCTTTCCGCACCGACTCCTTCACGCCGGTATCGGTTCCGAACATCCCGATGGCAAATTGTCCGAGCGCCACCACGCAGGCGCCCGTGAGCGTCGCAATGTCGATCAACGCCGCCGGCTTGTAGCGGGTGGCGTAGGCCAGCGCATCCGCCAGAATCAGGCGGCCTTCCGCATCGGTATTCTGCACTTCAACCGTTTTTCCGGAGAGTGTCGTGACGACGTCGCCCGGCTTCATCGCCCGGCCGCCCGGCATGTTCTCCGCCACCGGCAGAATGCTGATCAGATGCAGCGGCAGCTTCAACCGAGCCGCCGCGCGGATCGACGCGAGTACCTCGGCGCCACCGGTCATGTCCGCCTTCATATGCTCCATGTTCTCCGCCGGCTTGAGGGAAATGCCGCCGGTATCGAACGTGATCGTCTTCCCGACCAGCACAACCGGACGTTCATCCTTCTTTTTCGATCCCTTGTATTCGAGGATGATGAACTTCGGCGGCTCGTGGCTGCCTTGCGCCACCCCCAGCAACGCCCCCATACCGAGCTTTTCAATATCTTTCCGCTCCAGGATCTTCAGCGTGAGCGATTCCTCCTTCGCGATCGCCTTCGCCTCACTGGCAATTCTGGAAGGGGTCATGACATTCGAAGGATGATTACAGAGGTC
>ERZ1292630.668-Hain-H41-02um-R3-668-length-34690-cov-162_pt1 | contig 34690 bp, 30 predicted proteins | sample MGYA00564408_ERZ1292630 | MGnify/ENA primary metagenome ERZ1292630 (study PRJEB36523, sample SAMEA6512641) | groundwater metagenome | collected 2019-01-08 | study: AquaDiva: Metagenomics assemblies of 32 groundwater samples
CTGGCCGAGTTGAATCCAAACACCTGTTCCTTCGCCCGCCTCGTCAACGGCTGATACTGATCCTTCTCGATCAATTGGTCAGGGATCTGGAATCGCCGAAAGGCTTCAACCTGCCATTGCGGCGTTCCATACCAGATCGAGTCGGTTCCCCACAGCACATGATCCATGCCGAACGAACGGATAATCTGCCCCAGTAGATGCGCGCAGATCAATGGGTATGTCGTCACCAGTTGCGCAAAGGTAGAACCCAACTCCATGTAGATATTGGAGAGACCAGGTTCCTGCTCCTTCATCCGGCAGAACTCCGTGGTCCACGGAATTTCACCCGTCTTCGCAAATATTTGTTCGATCGAAGTCACGCCCCGAAACCCAGCGTGATACACCACAAAGTTGAGATCTGGGAAGTCTTTGGCCACCTTGATCAGATCTCGTGGATGGTTGTAGCCCGGCACGGCCCCAGGGGCAGTCCCTTGTGGACGCAGACCCGCTTCACGTTGAGCTTCCGCGCCTGCTCCAACATCGGATAGGCGATGTGTTCATCGTCCATGCGCCAGCCTCGGTCAAATCCCTTCGGACAGGAACCGGTGTAGCATTTCCAGGCATCGACCTTGAGGGTTTCAGCCTGCATGGCCATGAATTCCAAATCCGCCGCACCGAGCTGGGGGGTGGCCAGACCATGGGCCAACATCCGTTGCGACCCGGCCAACCGATTGATCTCGTCACGAATGTGGGCCATTTCTCTTGGCGGAACGACGGCTTCCTGCGGATAGGGCCCCGGCGGTGTGCTGATCAAGCCGACGGTCGTCTCACTGTCGAAAAACACTTCCTTCACAAAATTCTTCCATGACAGATCATCGAGCGTGCCTCGATCACCAGCCAGTTTCGGATTGAGCCCCATCTCGCGAATGTACTTTCTCAACGACAGTAGAGCCTGTTTGGACACGGCCCCCTTCCGATTGGCTTCGGCATCGGAGGGATCGTAATGAGAACTAACATAGTGGGTCTGCACATCAAAAATAAAATACGGATTTCCCTGCTGCTCGGCGAACGCCGCCGTTTCGAACAGCTCGATTTCCCCGATATTAAAAAAGCGGCCAAATGTATCGTTCATGGCCAGCAGCGCGGCCGCCATACCGCCTGTTGTTTTCAAAAACTCCCGGCGTGGACTCGCAGTCGTGCTGCCGCCTTTTCCACCAGCTCTCCCGTTATTTGCTCGACACGAGCCTGCTCGGCTGTTTGGCCAATCGGGAAAAACTCCTCATTGGATACGATCTGCGTCGGAAGAGGCGTCGGAAACGTCGTGCCCTTCTTCACAGAGAAACCGCCGCACAATCGTTTTGGTGGATGCCCCATGACGCACCTTCATCTCCGAAAAGCCCGATGATTGTGTGGAATACTCGACCCGCTGTCAAGCAAGTGATGCCGGGGCAGACCGAGAGTAGCGGAAAAAGGCTTATCTGGACTTGGATGACGAGGCTGAGGGTTTCACCGCCGCAGCAGCAGACGTGTGTCCGACAGGAATCTGTACCACGACATCGGACTGAGAATCGGCATCTTGATCTTTCCCGTCGTGTCCAACACTGTAGATGACGCCTTTTTTCATGTTCAGCAACATCGGCAGTCCTGTATACGGGTCATAGAAACTTTGCCCGGCCTTCGCAATCCGAGTGGCGAGATCACCGTCGGCGGGGCCACGCCTAAGCCAGGCTTGTAAACTGGCAAGCCGGAGGTGGGCATCTGTGTCGACCACGAATCCGTTGTACATGTCCCATGGAGCAAGCGGTTCAAGCCCCACGATGTTCTCGATTGGGTTGGTGAGATAATCCATCACGCCAGACGCTGGGAAACGGATATAGTCTTTCCACTTTGGCAACGAGCCATACCGCCCTTCGCCGGCAGCTTTGTAAGACGCATCATAATATTCCGCATAGTCATTGAGACGACGTTGCATCGGCAAGGGAAGCGCCGATGCCACCATGGTGTACACCGGCTGTTCTTCGGCTCTCGCTGCTTTCAACTGAGTCTCGTATGTCTTCGAGGCAGCGACCAGTTCGCTTTGCATGGGCCAACGCATCGAGAGTTCGCCCTGATCAAGCGGGCGAAGAACTTTGGTGACCCGCCCCAGGTATTTTCCGTCAAAGTCGGAGCCTACGAGTAACCCCGAGGCGACGGCAATGTCATCGGTGATCGCCTGTAGTGCCAGCATTTTCACCGCCAGCGTCTTCGCCTGACTCAGGACGATGCGCCACGCTTCCATATCCGTCTCAAGTCGATCGATGCCGAGATCGGCACTCTGCAGGAATCCATCCGCCACATGGAGCTGGTGGGCGAAGACCATCGCAGTACAGGGCGGACTCACCGTTTGGCCATACCCCCAATCTTCAAAGGGAAGTTTTTGCCACTGGCTATACCGATTGAGCGCCGACTCATGCTGGTTACCCCATTCCTTAATGGTCTGCTGATGAGACTTAAAGGCCCCAACAGGATCTGAACTGCGAACCCACCCTCGAATGACATTGGCTGAGGCATTCAATCCCTCGACCGTCCCCGAGCCTGAACTCCCCAAGCACGCGAGCGCCAACTTGCCATCGTGGGTCTCAGGCTTCCGATCGTATCCCGCCTGTATCGGATCGTGACCAACCGACACGTCAAACCCGAGAAGAAACAAGTAGCCGTTCTTCTTGAAATCCGACAGTGTCCGTTGAGGAGTAGTCGTAAGACTTTGGAATACTGGAGCGGGTGATTCTTCCATGATGAGCCAGGTCAGTCCGATGGCACCGATCCCTAACGCGATGAGGATTCCTGAGAGCATCACCAGCCCTATGCACGTCACCACAAGGGCACGCGTAGTCGAAAAACATGAGCTGACAAAACCGGCAATCGCCGAGCGGGCTCGAATCAGTGTCGAACTAGATTTTCGCCTTGGCTTGGGCGCTGCGACATCTTCTCGCGGCTCAATCGCCCTGACATCTTGAGACGACTCAAAGAGCACATCAACAGCAGCAGCCACGGACATAGACCGGCCGACGTCCTGCCGTTCTGCGCTCTCCGGCAATACCTGTGCAACTGAAACGGCATGAGGTTGTTCGATGAATCGGATCGATTCTCCTGCTTTGATCCATTCTTCCTGTTCGGGCACTGCTTCAGGAACCGGTTCAGGAATAGGAGCTTGCGCCTCGACAAACGCCATTGCCTGCGGTTGCGGTTCATGAACCTGCACCGCAGCCGGTTCTCTTGTAGGTTGAGGAGTTTCTTCTATTTCAGGTGGCGATTCCCAAATCTTCTGTTGCGTTCGCAGAGGGGAGGGAGGTGGAATCTCATCGGTTTCCTTGCTCAGTGTCTCGCTGCTAGATTGTGGTAATGCGACGGAAGACTCCGGCATAGACTCCTGAACGAGGCTCTGAGCGGCTGCGATCGCATGCTCATCTTCCGTGTTCAAGGGGAAGTCATTATCCTTCGACAGAACTTCTGAGGGAGATGTCACAGCGTCTGCAACTGGTTCATCCGCAAAAACCGGCGTCGCTAGTGCTGCCGTAGGAGTTTCCGGCGGCGGGGCATCGATTGTCGGAACGCTCATCACCCGAAACTGCGGTTCAGACTCTTCCTGAGCGGAGGTCTGTTCGGATTCGAGTGTGGTGTGTTCCAACTCAGCAGCAGGAATCTCCAGATCGTGCGAAGCCGACGTCTGTCGAGTTGGCACAATCGAGAATGAATCCATTTCTTCAACGGACGTATCCGGTGACGACGGAGGTTGAACCTGGCTTTCACTCACTGTTGAGGACAGTTCTGGTTCAGCTGGATGAGGCGATGGATCTACCGCCAGCTTCAGACTCTCTGTCATTGGAGGATCGACCTGCGCGAGCGGAATCGAAATGACCGACTCCTGAACGTGATCCCAGGGCATCGGCGCAATTGGGGATCCAGCAGAGGTGTGGTCTCCGAACGACGTTGATTCTTTGCGCTCTGATATTTTGACCGCGTGGTCTTCTAATACCTGTTCCTGGTGAGATCCCACTGCTGAGGCTGGGGTCGGTGCTTCACCGACATTCGTCTCGGTGAGTTCCGACGGGGAACCATGTGCCGAACGATCACTTCCCAACTTCCATGCACTATCGAATACAGATTCCCAGGAGAAGCCTGGTTGCTTCCATGGTTCTGAAACCTCATTGCCTGAAACCGACTCTGGACTCGATGGGTTAGGCGTGCCTGGAGGCTGTTCCGTCACGACCTCCTTCGGTTCGGTCTCGACAAGGTGGAGTAGAGAGGGCTGTCTATCCTCCACCTCTATTGGTGGAACGCTCGATTGTTCTGTTCCCAAGGATTCAGGCGCTGCGATCTCTTCAACCTGGGATGACGCCATGACACTGGTATCTTCGGAGAACTGGATTGTGCTCGCCAGCGCTTCCGGAGCAGTGGTAAGTTCCGTCGGTACAACAACTGTGAATGGGTCACTTGCATCATAGGGCGCACGTGGTTCGCCCTCGGCCACCCATCCGTCTTGTTCCTGACTCTCGATAGGATTTCCTAATGACACCATCGAATCAGGTGCCAGTTGCGTCTCGGTACTCTCAACCGCGAGTATTGATCTCTCCTCAACCTGGTATGACGACATGTCGCTAATATCTTCTGCAGGCTGAATCGAACTCATTAGCGCTTCCGGAGCAGTGGTCGAGTCCTGGGGTGCGACACCCGTAAATGGGACGCTTGCCTCAAAGGAGGCCTCGGGTTTGGCCTCGACCAACCCTCGGTCTTGTTCCTGAGCCGCAGCAGAACCATCTCCCGACACCGATGAGGGCAAAAGCGAGGAAGAACCTCCAAGCTCAATCTGTCTGGGAAGATCATCTATCTGCGATCCAGAGGGAACACGCCCACCTTCATCAGTGCGAGGTTCGTCCGATGCAGCACTTCCCACTTCACTCGTGCTGCTCATGGTCTGCGCTTGTTCTTGTGAGGGTGAATCAGAGGGCGGCAATGCTCCACCGTGCATGAGCGCTTGAGGAGTCGGAAGGTCCGTGACCGTTGGTGGGGTAAGCGATCCCAGTGAATCAGATACAATGGCTGCGTGGGGAGAATCCGGCGACGTCGCCAGAGAATCCTGGATCTCCCATGGCATCACCCCATCCATCGGTTCAGGACCTGCCGTGACACCCTGACTTGCCTCAGGCATGTCGGGAGATGGGGCGTCGGTCGATGGTCCAGGCTCACTAGACTGACGGGCCAGCAGCTCACCGGTTTGCGCGTCAAAGAAGGATGCCAACCGAAATGCCACGGGGCTCGCGGGTGCAAGTGCCCGTACTTTGTCGTAAAGCTGGGAGGCATGCTGTGGATGGTCAGGGTCGGGGTCTTCGATTAAGATGTCGATCGCCTTGCCGAACTCAGCCACGGCCTCGAGGGTATCTCCTTTTTCCTGATAGAGCCCCCCAAGCTTCTCCAAGAACGGTACACAGCGCGGACCAGCCGCCAAGTATTCGCGAAGCAACGATTCCGCAAGCCAGTAGTCCTGACGCTCAAACGCTTCATCAATGAGAGAGTCAAAGGCTTGTCTCGCCGGGATCAAGCTCCCGAGACGAAGGTGGAGAGTGGCGAACAGCCGTCGTGCCTCCATGTTCTGCGGATCAAGTGCGAGTAATTCCTTCAGTGCGGTAGAAGAACGCCCATATTTCCCGGCATTCATTTGGGTGATGGCGTCCTCAAGAAGAGCGCTCTTCCTGCTATAGCCAACCACACCACGCTTGTGAGCGCGGGAGGTCGGGGTTTTATCTGATTTTAAAGGGGATTTCTTATTCACACGCACGATACAACCTTAGCAGATCCCGACCCCATATAAGCCTGCCCTAGCGGCCCATTCTGCTCTTGCCGACGTTCGTGAAGTTGGGCCATGACATAGGCGCGAAACCCTTAAAGAGGTTAGCAATCTCAATGGCTCACTCATCCTCTGGATCATCATGCCAAGCCATTGAAAAGTAATGGTTTAACTTGCGATTCACTCCACTCAGGCATTTTGGACCAGGGGTCGTCTGGCCCACACACATAGCCTCTCTGTATCGGCGTATTAGCGAACGCACTTAACGATGGGCTCAGGATTGTGCCTCCAAGCTTGGATTGGATGGCCGGCAGCGAGCGCCCCTCCTCTGGATATGCGCGGATGATAGGCTTTTGAGAAACATCAGCTTGGTTGTGTCTTTCGACACGCCTATGGTACGGTCAGTCTCACGTACATCGCATCAGCTGATGCCACGGAATCAATAGTCCATCGTGCAAGCCCGTCCAATATCTCATCGCCCATTGAACACGACCAGGGAACTTAGCACCTGCCTGATCTTGGTGCTTCTGCTCTTCTTGGCCTTCCCTCCCCCTCTATTTTCTCAAGGCGGAGGAAGCCAACCAACAAAAGTCGCGTTGGATTTCAATGAAGTCGAGATCCCCGTCTTCGCCCGGTTTGTCAGTGAGCTCACCGGAAAAAACTTTGTTTTGGATGAGACCATTAAAAAGCTGGGTGGGAAAGTCTCCGTGTTCTCTCCGACCAAAGTCTCACCGGACCAAGCCTTCACCATGTTCGTCGCGGCGTTAGAAGCGGCCCGTATCGGGGTGGTGCCGAAGGGAGGAAACCTCTATCAGATTGTCCCCATGGGTGACCTTCCGCCGGAACGCGGTGTGTTTGTGTATAAGCTGAAACACGCAAACGCGACTGATCTTGCTGCGGTCCTTACCAATTTGGTGGCGCGGTCACAAACCGTGGCGCAGATCTCACCCGGCGTCAGGCCACCGGTCAGACCGCTGACGGAATTCGAGGCTCCGGTCCAAGTGTTTGCCGATAAGGCGACCAACTCCATCGTGATCAGTGCAACCAAACTCGCCTGGAGTCATCTCCAAGCCGTCATTCGTGACCTCGATATCCGACGCAAGCAGGTCTTTGTGGAAGCGGTGATCCTGGAGGTCCAAGTGGATCGCCTTCGCCAAATCGGCACAGATCCGACTCAGGTGCTCGGCGCGGGAAAAACTGGCTTTGTACAGGGGATCGGTGGGTTCAACAGAGCGCCGGAAGACCTGGCAACCTTCGCCCAGGCGATCACTGGCGCAGCGGCCGGAGGGGCAACCGGCGGTGCAGCACCGCTCCTGAATACGCTGAACGTGCGTGCATTCATGAACCTCCTGATGAACCTAACTGATACGAATGTCCTCTCCACACCACAGGTGCTGGCCGCCGATAACCAGAAGGCGAAGATCGTCGTCGGTGAAAATCGCCCATTCCCAACCGGCCAGGCCCAAGGCATCACAGGAGGAACGCTTGTCACCATTGAACGAAAAGACGTCGGCGTCACGTTAGAGTTGACCCCGCAGGTCCTCGAAGGGGATTTGATTCGCCTGGAAATCAAGCAAGAGATTACGGCGATCGCGGAAAACGTGGCGCAGACCATCGGCGCTGGGTCGGCAAGTATCCCAGTTGGCCCCACCACGACGAAGCGATCCATGGAAACCACGACCGTCGCCCAGGATCAACAGACGCTCGTCATCGGAGGATTGGTGCGTGACAACATCACGCTCAGTGAAAAAAAGATTCCCGTGTTAGGAGACATTCCGTGGATCGGCTGGCTGTTTAAATCGCAGAGTCGTCAGGTCGAAAAGTTGAATCTCCTCGTCTTTCTCACACCGCACTTAGTCAGGGACGACGCAGATGTGGTGGAATTGAACGCCAGAAAGGCTAGAGATATTAATATTTTGCAACGAGATAACCGCATTGAAGAACCGACGAAACTCAAGCAAGATGTGCTGGAACGGCTCGAACTCCCCTCAACCGTCCCCCCTCCCTCTTTAACGGATAAGCCCAGCAAGCCTTAACAGAGCGCTGAAAAAGTCAGGCAGCTTCGTTCCCTGCCTCGCCGAAACATTTCGCGCAGGCAGGTCGCATCGCTCACAAGGCTAAACGTACAAAAACGAACGCTCTGTCTCTTCGCTCACTGCGACCTTGTTCACGGAAGGGTGCGCCTTGGCTCGCCTCGCTGAGTCGGCTTAGCGGGCGTGCCGGGGTTTGTCGGGTAAGAAGTCTGGCCTTTTGAGTATCCCGAAGTTCTTCTGGCATAAGCACCAGCTCAACAAGCCTCTGATACCCATCACAGAGTATTTTTGAACCGAATGAGGTCCTGCACCCCTCCTCCGAGGAATGGCCCACGGCCGGCTACCGGGATAGACTGCGGCCTACGGAGGACACAACCATGGCTGGTACGACCATTAACTGGCGAATCCATCCTCGGCTACCTGTGGCTTATCCTGCGATATTCGGAGGTGCTCCATTTGTGGGAGAAGGGGTGGTATCTGACCTGTCCGTGGCAGGCTGTTCCGTCGCCTGTGAGCGAACTGTTCTCATGGGAAGCTATATCAAGCTGAGTGTTCTCCTGCCGGATCCGACCGCATCCCTGTTCATCGAACTGGGGAAAGTCCGTTGGGTTAGGGAACATACGTTCGGCGTCGAGTTTATTCGCGTCCCGATGATGACCCGCCACCGATTGGATCGAGTGGTCTCCCAAGAGCTGGCCCTCGACATACACCTTTCTCCAATAGTCGCCTAGCTCCACTGGCACTCATTGCTGCTCATACCAATACGACGAGTTCGGCCTGGAGATCAGCCGATCTCATGCTCTGGTTATACGAGAGGGAAAGAATGGTGGATGGAAAAGTCGGTACTTTAAAATCAGCTACACACTCTACCTTTGTGTGGCAGGGTGTGCAGCTGAAATTGTGAACAAACTTAAGGCTTCATGTCAAAGTGCAATGACAAGCCCCCATGCACACTGATCGTGTTGATCGTGGACGAATAGTCATCTAGATGTAGAGGACTTCCATTAGAGAATAGTGGAATGTTCACCCCAAACCGATCCGTCCCCAGGCCGCTGTGTTGGGCATGGAGATACTTCGCCTCAACAAACGCAGCCAGGTACTTGAAGAGAAATACTTTGAACCCGCCCTTTGCCTGAAACGCCACAGTCGTATCCCGCTGGTCGCTGATGGGCGCTGCGAATGAAGCCCCGCGGACTCCGCCTGGCTTGAACGCCATCTGATGTGCTCCTCCCCCGACCCCGACGTACGGATACCATCGCCCGTTGGGGTAGGCCTCGGAAATCGCCATGGGTCTTCGCATCATGATATTGAAGCCGACGTAGATACCCTGCATCTCAGTCGTGGTGCCCTGAAAATTTCCATCTGCATCAGTGACCCCATTGAAATTTTCCCGACAGCAGGCCACGTCCGGATACCAGATATAGCCCTCGATTTCACCACCGAGATCGAATCCTAACAACTTGTTTCTGGTTGGAAACCAGAGCCCCGCGTTACCACCGATCGACTGTTTCATCTGATAGTCGACATCCCTGTCCACATCGCCATTACGAAACGTGGCATCCTGACTGAATGGGATTGCCACGCCGGCCATAAAGGACAGATAGGGCTCGATCGTCCCAGAGGACATGGTTGGGGGATCAGGCGAGATCGCATAGGGATCAGCCACCCGTTGATTGTATGGATCTTCCGCCCGTGTGACCTCAGCGTAGCCGATGACACAGAGAAGGCAAACGATCGCCGAAATTCTCGTTTTCATTCATTGCCCTCCAAAGGTAAAGAAAACATATTCATCGACGAATTTTGGTCGCCAAATTTAATATCAGTCGGTAGATCGCCGGTGGACACTGAGGCGACACGAAACAATTGCGTTTTCGTGATACTCAAATCGGCCCACGGTTTCGCTGTTGCGGTTATCGGCATGAGAGTCCAACTATCCGCCTCCAGAGCGATCATGAATGGATGATCTTCTCGCGTCGCAGGATGGACGGCGCCAACAGTAGCAATCCCACATTCATTTTTAAAAATAGATAAAACGGATTGGAGTTATCGGTAAATCCAATACCCCCATCTGACATGGCCACGGCGAGGGATGAATCGACTCTTGCTCGGCCTTCATGAGCAGTCATTACACGCCGCTCGTACATAGGGCACAGCAATATACCGGCAAACAACTCGTTGAAAGATATGATAACGGTCACTCCCCCGCATCACTGAGCGGAGGCGACGGACAGGCCGTAGAGATCAGGCCTACGAAGTGGGAGCGGAGGAGGATGCCAACGGAAGAATGGACCTAGGGAACTACCGTCCCAACGCTTGCTTGACCGCCGCACCGATCTCAGCTGGATTCTTGACGACTTTGACCCCGGCCGCTTCCAGAGTTTTCATCTTTTCGGCTGCCGTCCCCTTGCCGCCGGAGATAATGGCGCCGGCATGGCCCATGCGGCGTCCGGGAGGCGCCGTGATGCCGGCGATGAAGCTGATGACCGGTTTCTTGACGTTCTTCTTGATGAACTCGGCCGCTTTTTCCTCGGCATCGCCGCCGATCTCTCCGATCATGACGATGGCCTGTGTTTCTGGATCTTTCTCAAATAACGGCAGCACATCGACAAAACCAGTACCATTGACCGGGTCACCGCCGATCCCGACGCAGGTCGTCTCGCCCAACCCCAAGGTCGAGAGTTGATGAACGGCTTCATACGTGAGGGTGCCGCTGCGAGAAACGACTCCAACCACGCCCTTCTTGTGAATGAAGCCCGGCATAATCCCGATCTTCGCTTCATCCACCGTGATGACTCCTGGGCAATTCGGTCCGATCAGCCTCACATCCCTGCCGCGGAGCGCCCGCTTGACCTTCACCATATCGTTGACGGGAATGCCTTCGGTGATGCAGATGATCAACTTGATTCCGGCATCGGCGGCTTCGAGGATGGCATCTGCACAGAACGGCGGCGGCACGAAGATGAGCGAGGTGTCGGCCTCAGTCTTTTTCACCGCATCGGCCACGGTGTTGAACACGGGTATGCCTTCGACTTCCTGCCCGGCCTTCCCTGGCGTCACACCAGCCACCACTTTCGTGCCATAGGCCTTGCATTGGGTCGCATGGAACGACCCTTCCTTGCCCGTAATCCCCTGCACCACCACTCGCGTATTTTTATTGACGAGAATACTCACGGTTTCCTCTTTTCTTTTCGGTCTATCTCTTGGAAGGGTGCCTGGCTGAGCTTTACACTGCGCGCAACTTTTTCACCCACCCAACCCTGGTCGCGCCGAGACGCGACTTTCACCCTACGAGCACCGACCAATGTCTGACAATCTAGTTGACTCATATGTGCGCGGTGGGCGAGCACTGAAGACCGGCCCGGCGCACCTTTCGCTCACGCTGCCTTGCCAGTCAGTTTCACAATTTTTTGTGCTGCTTCCCAGAGATCATCAGCCACGTCAAGCTTCAATCCCGATTCGGCTAATAGTTTGCGGCCTTCTTCCGCGTTTGTGCCCTGCAACCGGACAACGAGCGGCACGGTGATCTTCACTTCCTTGGCCGCTTCGATGACGCCATGGGCAATCCGCTCGCAGCGTACGATGCCCCCGAAAATATTGATAAAGATGCCCTTGACGTTCGGGTCTTTCAGGAGAATCCGAAAGCCGGCCGCAACAGTCTCTTTCGTCGCGCCGCCGCCGACATCTAAAAAGTTTGCAGGCTCACTGCCGGCCAGTTTGATGACGTCCATCGTCGCCATGGCAAGGCCCGCGCCGTTCACCATACAACCGATGTTGCCGTCGAGCTTCACGTAATTCAGATTGTTCGCACCGGCTTCGATTTCCAGCGGCTCTTCTTCGTTGAGATCGCGCATCTGCTGAACGTCAGCATGCTTGAACAACGCGTTGTCATCGAAGGAGACCTTGCCGTCGAGCGCAACGATCGTCTTTTCTTTTGTGATGATAAGCGGGTTGATCTCCACCATTGCGGCGTGCTTTTCCATGAACAAACGATAGAGATTCCCCATCATCTGGATAAAGGGATTCATCACGGCCGGCTCGATCGTATTGAGGCCGAGGGCAAACGCTACGTTGCGCCCGTTATAGCCTTGAAATCCCACGGCCGGGTCAATCAATTCCTTGATGATCTTCTCGGGTGTCTTCTCCGCCACCTCTTCGATTTCCATCCCGCCTTCGGTGCTGGCAATGAAGACGGGCCACCCGGAATCGCGGTCCACAAGGATCGACAGATAGAGCTCCTTGGCGATATTGGCGCCTTCTTCCATCAAGAGGCGGTGAACCTGGCGCCCTTTCGGGCCGGTCTGATGCGTGACCAACGTCTTGCCGATCAGCTCCTTGACAAATCCGGCCACCGCGCCTTTGTCTTTCGTGATCTTGACCCCTCCGGCCTTGCCTCGCCCACCAGCATGGATCTGCGCCTTCACGACGAAGACCGGGGTATTGAGTTCATTTGCCCAGGCAGTCGCATCTTCGGGAGAGGTAATTTCCTTCCCCCGCGGCACTGGGACGCCGAACTGAGCAAACAAGGACTTGGCTTGGAATTCGTGAACGTTCATAGCGCTCCTTCAATCACTTCAGGACTGAGTCATGAGGATTGTGGACTGAGTTGATTTTCTACTCAGTCCTCAACACTCACTCCTCATTGCTAACTCACTTTTCTGGTATAGGCAGGAAGAATCATTGGCGAAATCACGCCACTGACGTTGCCGTGCTTCTTGGCGTCGGCCCGGAATCGTTGCAGATGCTTCAACGTGAGCTGACCCTGCTTCATCGATCCAACACGGCCTGCCGCCGTCAACCCGGATCGTTTGCCGTACACCATCAGGTCCAACAACGAATTTCCCATCAATCGATTGCGCCCATGCAAGCCGCCCGAAGCTTCACCGGCGACAAATAAATTCTTCACATTCGTTTCCGAATTGGTATCGATCTTCACTCCGCCATTTTGATAGTGCAACGTTGGATAGATCAACACCGGATCTTTGCTGATATCGATCCCGAACCGCTCGAATTGCAACATCATCGCCGGGAAATGTTTTTCCACCGTGCCAGGCCCATGCTCCGCATCCAAGAGCGGCGTATCCAGCCAAACACCAACACGACCAGACATGGTTCTGATTCCACGGCCTTCTTCGCACTCACGGATGATTGAGGAGGAGACGACATCGCGGGTATCAAGTTCGTTCACAAACCGCTCGCCTTTGGCATTGACGAGATGGCCGCCTTCCGAACGAATACCTTCCGTCACCAAGGCGCCGATCAGCTGCTCCGGATACACCGCCCCTGACGGGTGATATTGGAAGGTATCAATATGTGCCAGCTTGGCGCCCATGCGATATGACAGGCACAATCCGTCGCCGGTCGCGCCATAGTGATTGCTCGTCGGGAACCCCTGGATGTGCAGCCGTCCGATGCCACCGGTCGCCAGGATCACGCACTTGGCCGCCACGATCACATGCCGCTGATTATCCAGATCCTTGAAGATGGCCCCGGTACAGTTCCCTGCCTCGTCACTCAGTAATTCGATGGCAGCCACAAACTCGAGTAACTGAATCTTTTGGTTGATGACCTCGTCCTTGAGCACGCGCATGATCTCGAGGCCAGTATAGTCTGAGCAGGTCAAGAGACGTGGCTTAGAGCTGCCACCGCCCTTCTTCACATGGAGGTTGCCATCGGCCTGGCGATCGAACAGCACGCCCAACTCCAGCAGCCACTTCGCAATCGACGGTCCGTCCTCGACCATAGTCTTCAGAAGGGCGTGGTCATTCTCCATGTGGCCGCCCTTGAGCGTATCGATGAAATGCGTGACCGGTGAATCTTCAGGCGCGACGGAAATCTGCATCCCGCCCTGCGCCATCACGCTATTGGAGTCACCTAATCGAAGCTTTGTCGCCAGGATGGTCTTGGCGCCTGCGCCATGCGCATGCAGTGCCGCTGCGCAACCGGCCCCGCCACCGCCGATCACGAGCACATCGCAGGTGTAGTGCGCCGTGAGATCGGCATGATCTTGTATGGAGCTGTCACCTTCAAGCAGTGTTGCCAACTCCATGACCGTCTTGTCCCCCTCATTGGGACCGAAGCGGATTGGCCGGTATGCGCTGGCTCTGAAATCAGGATGATATTTGTGAATCAGTTGATCGCGTTCAGCTGGAGAAAACTTGGAGATGGTCTGCTGACGGCGGGCATCCCGACTCTTGTGGACGATTTGTTGTAGTGCGTGGATGTCCATGGGTCCTTAGTCACAGATCTAAAGTCAGAGCGTCATCAAGTCGTTCGGTGTACCGCAGACGATACGACCTTGAGACTTTTCGACTGATTCATTTCACCGTCGCACAGTGTTCGGCCAGTTCCTTCTCGCTCATCTTCAGGACTTTGTCCCACTCCTCGTTGTACTGGCCGTCTTGAATTTCCTTAATGCGCACATCGAGGTCAACCGGCTTTTCTGAAAAATGGGCACCCTGCGCGCGACTGACGTACAACGCCACGAGATTTGGGGCAATGTCGGCAATGCACACCGGCGTACACATGCCGCACATCACACAGTCCATGAACATCTCAGAGACGCTCTTGAAGTCGCCGAAGACGGCTTTCCAGACTCCTTCACGCACATCGATCTTCTGCGGGCACGCCTCCGTGCAGGCATTACAGTTTCTGCAAAGCGGCGCCTCCGGGTACAAATTAAAGAGGTCCTGCTTGGGATCTTTGAGCTTCTGAATTTCGTAGGTCGCCTTGCGGGCAGGGAACGGCGGCATCATCGTAAACGACATGCCGTCTTGAACAGCCATCTGGCAAGCCAGGCAGGTTCTGACCTTTGGATCATCCTTTGTGCGATAGTAGGTGGAACAGGCACCGCAGAAACCGCCGAGACAGCCGACGCCACGCACGACGTCCATACCCGCATACCACATGGCTTTCACAACCGTGATCCCTTCCGGCACGTCCACTTTCTTGCCGGCGATCTCGATCGTGACCATTCGAGGTGTCGTCACCTCTGGCTGATCGATCACATTGATATCGTCTTGCGCCATGGGTTCCTTCGTAACACACGAGGCGTAAGGAGCGATAGCCCCTCACGCCTCACGGTCAGTCGAAATTAAGCGATTGCATCGATAATCGCGTTCAAGGTCGCGCTTGGACGCATGGCTTTGGCAGCCTTAGCATCGTCCGGATGATAGTACCCACCGACATCTTGCGGCTTACCTTGCGCGGCCAACAGCTCACCGTCGATCTTCTTTTCGTTGTCGCTCAGATCTTTTGCGATTTTGGTAAACCGATCGGATATCCGCTTATCCGCTGTCTGCGTGGCCAAGGCCTGTGCCCAATAGAGTGCCAAGTAGAAGTGGCTGCCACGGTTGTCGATCTCGCCGACCTTACGAGCTGGCGACTTGTTGCTCTCCAGGAACTTCGCATTGGCCTGATCCAGCGTGTCCGCCAGAATCTTGGCGACCGGATTGTTTCCCACTTTCGCAAGATGTTCCAGCGAGGCCGCGAGCGCAAGGAACTCACCGAGCGAATCCCAGCGTAAATAGCCTTCTTCCTGGAACTGCTGCACGTGCTTCGGCGCTGATCCACCTGCGCCGGTCTCGAACAGACCACCGCCGTTCAGCAACGGAACAATCGAGAGCATTTTGGCGCTGGTCCCGATTTCGAGAATCGGAAAGAGATCCGTGAGATAGTCACGGAGTACGTTGCCGGTGACAGAAATCGTATCCTTACTTTCCTTCATCCGCTGAATTGAGAAGCGGCAGGCATCCGCCGGTGACATGATCTTGATCTCAAGACCATTCGTGTCATGCTTTGGCAAATACGCATTCACTTTCTTGATCAGCTCGGCATCGTGCGCACGGTCCTTATTCAACCAGAACACCGCAGGCGAGCCGGTCGCTCTGGCGCGGGTCACCGCCAGCTTCACCCAGTCCTGAATCGGGGCATCCTTCACTTGGCAGGCGCGCCAGATGTCCCCCGCTTCCACCTTGTGCTCATGCAAGGTATTGCCCGCCGCATCCACGATGCGGATTGTGCCATTGCCCGGTGCCTTGAACGTCTTATCGTGCGAACCGTATTCCTCAGCCGCCTGCGCCATCAAACCGACGTTCGGCACGGTGCCCATGGTCTTCGGATCGAACGCGCCGTTTTTCTTACAAAACTCAACGACTTCATGATAGACCGGCGCATAGCTTGAATCGGGAATGACGCATTTGGCGTCCGCTGCCTTGCCGTCCGGACCCCACATCTTGCCGCTGTCGCGAATGACCGGCGGCATCGACGCGTCGATGATAATGTCGCTCGGAACGTGGAGATTGGTGATGCCCTTGTCGCTGTTCACCATCGCCATCGGTGGCCGCTTTTGATAGACGGCTTGAATGTCCGCTTCGATCGTCTTACGTTGTTCATCCGGCAAGAACTTGATCTTGGTATAGACATCACCGAGACCGTTGTCCGGATCCACACCCAGCTTCTTGAACGTCTCACCGTGCTTCTCGAAAACATCCTTGTAATAGACCGTCACGCCATGGCCGAAGATCTTCGGATCCGAGATCTTCATCATGGTGGCCTTCATGTGCAGCGAGAACAGCACACCCTTGCTCTTAGCATCCTCGATCTGTTCTTCCAAGAACGTGCGCAGGGCCTTCACACTCATGAAGGTCGCATCCAACACTTCACCGGCTTGTAACGCGACTTTCTCCTTTAAGACAGTGGTCTTGCCATCTGCGCCCACAAACTCGATCTTGGCCGTGGTCGCTGCCGGAATCGTCATCGACTTTTCGTTCGAACGGAAGTCACCACTCTTCATGTGGGACACGTGGGTCTTCGAATCAGGACTCCAGGCGCCCATCTTATGCGGATGCTTTCTGGTATGGGCCTTCACGGACAACGGGGCTCGCCGATCCGAGTTCCCTTCGCGCAATACGGGATTGACAGCACTGCCCTTGACTTTGTCGTAGCGGGACTTGATGTCCTTTTCCTTGTCGTCCTTTGGATTCTCTGGATAATCCGGGAGCTTGTAGCCTTGGCCTTGCAGCTCCTTGATCGTCTCCTGCAACTGGGGAAGCGACGCGCTGATGTTCGGCAACTTGATGATATTGGCCTCCGGCGTTTTGGCCATCTCGCCAAGCTCCGCCAAGGCATCGGGTTGCTTTTGAGCCGGAGTGAGATACTCCGGGAACACCGCGATCACACGGCCCGCTAATGAAATATCACGCAGCTCAACCGCGACGCCTGCCGCCTTCGAGAAGGCATTGATGATCGGCAGAAAGGAATAGGTCGCCAGCATCGGTGCTTCATCGGTCTTCGTATAAATTATTTTGTCTGCTTTTGCCATGGCTTTTCCCCTTCTTCTTAAATATCTGATTTAGTTCAGCGCGTTGAGCGCCGAACCAGCCTTAAACCAAGTGATCTGTGGTGCTGTCATGCTGTGATTGGCTTGAACCTTCACATCGCCGCTGGTCTTATGCACGACCACTGTAACTGGCTTGCCTGGAGCCAGACTGTTCAGATCGAGTACGCTTAGTCGATCGTTCATCTCAATCTTGTCATAGTCCTTCGGGTCCACGAATGTCAGCGCTAGGATGCCCTGCTTCTTGAGATTGGTTTCATGGATGCGTGCAAAACTCTTGGTGATGACGGCTCGCACGTTCAAGAACCGTGGAGACATGGCCGCATGCTCACGGCTGCTGCCTTCACCGTAATTTTCATCGCCGACGACAATCGACCCAATACCTTGAGCTTTGTACGCTCTGGCAATTTGTGCCATCGTGAGATTGGCTTCGCCAGTCAGGATGTTCGTCCCCTTACCTGGCTCTGACGAAAACGTGTTATTCGCTCCAAGAAACATATTGTCGCTGATCTTGTCGAGATGTCCGCGGAACTTGAGCCAGGGACCGGCCGGGGAGATGTGATCGGTCGTGGTCTTCCCCTTGGTCTTGAGCAGGAGTGGCAGCTTATCGAAATCCTTACCGTCCCACTTAGGGAACGGCTGCAACAGCTGCAATCGCTCGCTGGTCGGCGGAATGTCGACGGTCAAGCTCGACCCGTCTGCAGCAGGCTCAACATACCCCTCTTCGCCCTTCGCAAAACCCTTGGCCGGCAATTCTTCACCCACCGGCGGCTGCAACTTGAATTCTTTGCCGTCCGCGCCCTTGACTGTCTGATTGATCGGATCGAAGCCCAAATCGCCGGTGATGGCATAGGCGGTCACGACCTCTGGACTGGCGAGAAACGACAGTGTTTCACTGATCCCATCGTTGCGGCCTGGGAAATTCCGATTGAAAGAACTGACGATCGAATCCGCCTTACCCTTCACGCCATCAGCCCGTTTCCACTGTCCGATGCAGGGGCCGCAAGAATTGGACAGCACGGTGCCCCCCAGCTGCTCGAACGTGTCCAAAAACCCATCACGCTTCATGGTGTGATAAATACGCTCGGATCCAGGAGAGACTAGAAACGAGGCCTTTGCCTTCAAGCCAGCCTTCAACGCCTGTTGCGCAATATGAGCCGACCGACTGATGTCTTCATAGGATGAATTGGTACAACTACCAATGAGCGCCGCCTTCAACTCAACCGGATAGCCCTTCTCTTGCGCTTCCGCTTTCAACTTTGAAATCGGCCTCGCCAAGTCCGGTGTATGCGGTCCAACCACATGCGGCTCGAGCGTTGAGAGATCGACTTCCACGATCTGATCGTAGTACTTCTCCGGCGACTGATAGACTTCAGGGTCGGCCACGAGTAGATTCTTCTGCGCCGTCGCCAAGCTCGAGAGATCCGCGCGATCCGTAATATTCATGTAGGCGACCATCTTCTGGTCGAAGGGAAACACGGAGGTCGTCGCCCCGAGTTCAGCACCCATGTTGCAGATGGTGCCCTTACCGGTGGCACTAATCGTTTCGGCACCAGGACCAAAGTACTCGACGATCTTGTTCGTCCCACCTTTCACGGTGAGCAGACCACAGAGATACAGGATCACGTCCTTCGCTGATGCCCACCCACTCAGCTTGCCGGTCAGCTTCACACCGATCAATTTAGGATGGAGAACTTCCCAAGGCAGGCCGGCCATGACTTCGCCGGCATCTGCACCGCCGACACCGATCGCCAATCCGCCCAACCCACCCCCGTTCGGCGTATGCGAGTCGGTTCCGATGATCAGAGAGCCAGGGAATGCATAGTTTTCAAGCACGACTTGATGGATGATTCCGGCTCCCGGCTTCCAGAAACCGATGCCGTACTTCTTGGCAGCGGACGCGAGAAAGTTATAGACTTCCTTGTTCTCGTCCAATGCATGCATCAGGTCCTTCTGCGAGCCCATTTCGGCACGGATCAAATGGTCGCAGTGAATCGTGCTGGGCACCGCCGCTTTCTTCTTATTCGCCTGCATGAACTGCAAGACGGCCATCTGCGCTGTCGCGTCTTGCATGGCGACCCGGTCAGGCCGCAAGGCCAACATGGCTTTGCCCCGTTCCCAATTCTGAGTGTCGAAGTTGTCGGCATGCGCGACAAGAATCTTCTCCGCCAGCGTCAAGCCACGGCCAAATTTCTTTCGAGCCTTCTCAAAGACGCCCGGCATTTTGGCATAGAGGTTTTTGGCGAGATCCATCGACATAACGTTCTCCTTTAATAATCGTCATCGGGCACTAGCCACTCACAGACCATCGTTTATTCTCGAATGGACAGTGACTAGTGACCTGTTATTTCAACGGCGGAACTTCCCGCCGTTTGGGTGCTGCGTAGTTCACCAGATAATCGAACAGCCGGATCAAGCGGCTGCCCTGACGTTTCTGATCGACCCAATGGCCGATCAAGCCAATCGTCCGCGAGAGGATGAAGAAGCCGTTCAAACTATCGACCGGGAATCCGATATCGACCAACACGGCCGCCATCGTCCCATCTACGTTCAAAATGAGGTTATCCTTCTTTGCCGCCGTGACCTGCTCTACTTGTAGTGCAAAATCGAGGCACGGGGTCTTGATGGGCAAGCTCTTCACATAGCCGACCAACTCCTTCACCCGCTTGTCCGGATTGCGCAAGCTCTTCACACGATGGCCGATACCGGGCACCGGACCATGGTTCTTCTTCATGTAGGTCAGGAATTCGTCGACCGTCATCTTATTGTCGACAGCATGTTTAAAAAACCGTCCGGCATCGGTGACCGCACCGCCGAACCGCGGGCCGATCATGATGAGTCCCGCGGCCACCGACTGAGATAGGCCAATCCCGGCGCAAGCCGCTATGATCGTCCCCAACGCGCCGCTGACGCAGGGGCCATGGTCGGCAGAGAGCATCATGATACGCTTGATAATTTCGGCTTCCTGCTTAGAGATCAACCGCTTATCCCACAAGAGTCCGACGACATGGGGAATTTCGTAGCCCTTATTGATGAGCTCGGAGGCGGGATACCCGTCATAGCAGGGTTCGTCTCCGCGATCGTCGCTGATCGTGGTACGAATCAGTGGGGTGACCATGACTTCGTCGGCCTTCATGGCCGCTTCAATACTCTTGGGCAACTTCGGCAGTGACGCCGGCTCGACCGGTTCCTTCACTTGGCCGGACTTCAACAACTCCTGATAGACGTCCTTGATCGCTGGACCAAGCGCCCCGAAGGTGGCCGGCACAATCGCGCCGGACTTTTTGAGGGCATCGGACTTGGACCGGGCCGACCCTTCGCCCTTCAATCCTTCTTTCGCGCCCGCGTGACCGAACTTCATCCCCTTCGGCAAACTTTCCTGGCAGAAGCCGGAGACGACGGCCATCAACTTCACGCGCCGCTTCTTGGCGCCGTACCACTCAGCGGCCCGCTCTTCGAGATCGCCGCCCATTTCGCCGACGATGACGACCGCTTTCGTTTGCGGATCGTTCTCAAACATTTCAAGATAGCTCACGTAGTCAGTGCCCGGATAGGCATCGCCGCCGATGCCGATGGCCGTCGTGATCCCATCGGCGAACTGCGAGCAAATCCAGATAATTTCGTTCGAGAGACCGCCCGACTTGGTGATAACCCCGAAGGAACCTTCACGATAGAGCTTTGATAAGACGAGGTTGTCGAACGCACCACCGATCACACCGAGCCGACAGGAACCGGCCGACACAATACCGATCGACGAAGGGCCGTTAAACACCTTGCCAAGCTTTCTGGCATGGGCCCCAAGAATCTTGGCGTCCTTCTCCGGCACACCCTCCGTGATCATCGTCACAACCTTGATGTGTGTATCGTCGAGGGCTTCCATCCCGCCCTTCATCGCGCGGTCCGCTCCGATGTACACAAGACTGGTGTTGATGGTCGGATGGTTCTTCGTCGCTTCGGCGATAGTCTTATAGACCGGGATGGCGATGAGGCCGCTGCCATAAGGCACTTCATTGGACTTGCCGGCGTCAGGCGGATAGACAAACGCTTCAACATTGAGCGGGCGTTTGATCAAGTAGCAGAACTCCGCCATACGGCGGGCTGCGTTGACACCAGCGGCGCCCCCCTGAATCACAACCCGGGTGTCTTTATTGGCCAGAATGCTCATCGGAATCTCCCTCTTTCCTTTAGGACTGAGCGCTGAGAACTGAGAACTGAGGGCCGAGTGAACGCCCTCCGACTAGCTCAGTCCACAGTCCTGAGTCCTCGTTACTATTTCTGAAGTGCTTTGTCGACGATGTCCGTCAGCGGGGTGTTGCGATCGAAGACGTTGATGTCGAATCCTTCGTCCTTGAGTGCGCGCATCGCATCGAGCCCTTCCTTCTCTCGCGGGCCTCCGCGACGCACCCAGATCTTCACGCCCTTCAGCTTCCCTTCCGCCTTGGCCTTGCGGAATCCGTTGATGATGCCGCCGAATGTTTTCACCACGTCGGTGAAATTAGCGATCGCGCCACCAACAATGATGTTCTTAATTCCGGGCAAGGAGCAGACCTTCTCCGTCAGCACTTCAACCGCCCAATCAGGCGGATCGCCTGAATATTCAGCATAGTTCGCCAGCTTGCCGCCACGCGCCACGACGGCATCGGAGTAGTAAACACTGGCGCCACCACCTGCGGGGAGCATCGCCGTATCGCCACCGGGAATTTCAATGAACTTGACGGAGCCCTTAATCTTGCTGTCGACCGCCATGACCTCCTCTTCCTGCTTGGAATAGGCCCGGCCAAATTCTGCCGCAAACGCAAAATTCCAATCCGGATGACGGAACTTGGCATCGCCGTCTAGCAACGTCACCGCGTCAAGCGCGACTAACTCGCCATCGCTCGCGCGAGTCACGACGGGATTCACCTCGAGATACTGCGCATCTTCGCTATCGAAACAGCTAAACATCTTGCCGGCGAAATCCGCCATCTTCTTAACCAACGCGCCGGTAAAACCTGCCTCCTTGGCAAGCTTTTCAAGCGCTTCATGGGAGGGAGCCTGTCCCACATCAAGACACAACCGCTTCACGCGGTCCCAATTCGATTCAACTTCGATCCCACCGCAGTTGGCCACGAGAATCTCGCTACCTTCGCGAGTCGATTTCACCGCACAATAGTATTCCTCTTTGTGGGCAATCATTTCAGAGACGATGACTTGCGAAACCATAATGCTGCCGACCTGGCGGCCAATCATGTCTTTGGTCGCCGCCACAGCACCGGTCAGATCGAGGCCCACCTTCACCAACCCGAGCTTAAACCTGGAACCGAGCGCTTCATGCGCTTTGGCGACCAATTGACTCTGCTTCATCCAGTCGTTGACGTGACCAAGCTTGGAGAGTTCGTCCGCAGAGGTCACAACCGCATACTGGGGGACATGAATTCCCCACTTCTTCATCAGTCCCATCCCGGGACCTTCCAACACCTTTGCCATGAGAGTTCTCCTTCGTATTCAACTCAGCCGATCAGGGAGCCGGATTGTAACGGAAATCAACAGGATGACTCAAGACACCAGAGGAACTAAAATAAAATGGATCAAAAGGCCTAGTGTGGAGTTTCTCGACCCATTTTCCACTAAGCACTCAAAATATAAAGATTTACTGTCTCTGGTCATTACTTTGTAGACCGAAGAGACTGGCAGCTGAGGCAAAAATATGCGCTCCGCTCCCCCTGAAAGCGTCGAATGACTCCACCGCAGTGATTGGGACAGGGTTGTCCCGCTTTGCCATAGACCAGATGCCGCCGCTTATATTGCCCTTCGGTTCCATCGGGAGCAAAAAAGTCTCGGACGCTCGATCCTCCACAGGCAATCGCCTCATGGAGAACCTCACACATGATCTGGTAAAGCCTTTCAATCCTGGCTACCGATAGTCTGCTGACCTGAACATGCGGGTGCAGACCCGCTCGAAAGAGAATCTCATTCGCGTAGATATTCCCAATCCCGGCGATAACTTGTTGATGCATCAGGATGGATTTGAGTCGGCCACGTCTCGATTGCAACAGTTCCACAAAATCCTGCTGCGACGCGACGAGCGGATCCAGGCCAAATCGGCGGGTGCGATATCGATCAAGTCCCGCCCTATCCAACAGCGAGAGTCGCCCAAACCGACGGGGATTCCAGTACCGTAATTCCGGTTCACGAGCATCTTCGAACAACATCTTCACATGGACGTGCTGTGGATGTTTCGTCGGCGTGGACTGGAACAGGAGGAGTCCGGTCATCCCAAGTTCGGCCACGACATAGCGACAGACCTTGTCCTTCACAAATCCAAGGGCCACACTCTTGCCGAATCGCTCGACAGACTGCAGGCTGGCGCCGGGATACCACGATAAGGTCGAAAATCCCTCCCGCACGATATCCGCCCGTCCGACCCACACATCGCCTAGTGGCGCACCGAGGAGACGGGAACGGATTTGTCCAGCCACGACTTCTGCTTCTGGGAGCTCCGGCATCACTCATCCAGGTTACGAGATGAAGAGAACTGCTATTACGCCATGAGGTTTGGAGGAAAGGCAAGACGAGCTTGAAGACGGTGGCAGAAAACCTGGTTGCTGACAATCAATATGGTTGGAATGTTCTGAACGGTGCTGATGCGAGAATACCTTGAGGATGCTCAAAAAGGCTGTCCAGCCAGGCCACAGCGAACGAAGAGGCGAGGCGTACGCTTTGGTAGGTTGAGCCTCTGAGCGATGCGAGAACGCCGCTGGCGGACTTTTTGAGCATCCGACTACGCGGCGCGGCGGAGTTGGCGCACCTGTTCAATGGCGACCTGTAGATTTGGCAGCGGCATGGCGCCAGGCCGCCGGGCCATGACCAGCTTCAAGACCTCATCGTAGGTCCGGCCTTCCACGCAACAGAGATAGGCCATGACTACGGACACAGAGCGACCCATGCCAGCCCGACAACAGACCAACGTCATCCCTTTTGATGCACGAGGCTCCAGCCATCGCATCGCTTCCGCCAACTTGGCAGGATCAACCTTGGCAAATTCTCGAAAGGGAATCCGATGATAGTCCACCCAGGCAGCCGGTGTGATCGTAAACTCTTCAGCCACGAGTAGGAGTGTACCGATTACCTCAGGTGGCCCTTGTGCATCGTCGATGCTTCCCACCAACAGATTATCCGTAATCATATGCATTGCGTTGTCAGTATAACGCGAGTCTAATGGACGTCAAGCGTTCTTGTCGGGTTTGCGGTGTGGTTGCGATTCCATTTCCTTGCCCGTTATACTCGACCTCGTCAATTGGGGAACGGTTTTCTTCGTCCTATGGTCACTATCACTCAACAGGAAGTAGAACGGCGTCTGAACACGGTCCAATGCGCCATCTGCAAACAGTCCAGTTTTGCCATTGACGAACGGTCCATGGGAACCGACGGTGACTGGCGGGGCATCTGCAAGAAATGCTTCTACACCTTCCCCCTCTATACCGATATGGAGTTTTATCTCCGGACACAGCCGGACGTGCCGTTTCACTTGAAGGAGATTTCCTGCACGACCTGCAACCATCGCGGAGTCGACCTCGACTTCCGAGCTACGTTATCCGTGCGAGAATCCATCTACTTCGTGACCTGCAAGGGCTGCAAGCGACAGTTCCCAGAGAAATCGTCACTGGAAGCGTTTGAATAAGTGCGCCACAGTGCTCTCCGCTGGTGTATACTGCTTGTATGAGTGACAATCCAAAACAGCCAGACCAATCTTTGCCGGAAGAAAAGCCGAAGGTGAGAAAAGAAATCCCCCTCATCGCTATTCAGGATGATGGCGATATGATCGCCGAAGAAATGGCCGAGCTGTTTGAGGAAGACAAGGTGTCCCACCAGCACGGCAGCGCGGAGCCGGAAGCAGATTAGTCTGCCAAGCTCAGAAATCAGCGGCACCGCCATCGCAAATCCAGTTTATTGAGCTACCTGAATCTCTCACCCGTTGAACCTTCCATCAGTCCTTGATGAGTTCGAGCGCGCTGGTTCGCATCTGGGGAGTGATCGGATAGTTGCCCCCGATGGAGATGATGCGTTGGCCCCTTCGGCTCAGGGCAAAGCGGATGAATTCACGCGTGAGGGCAGGTAAGGGCTTGCCTGGTGGCTTATTCACCACAATGGTCAGCTGACGGGCGAGAGGATAGCGTCGGTTCAGGACTTGCTCATAAGTTGGATAGGACACTGTTTTCTCATCGATGCGAATTGGAAGAAACCGCACGGCATCATTCGTAAACATCACGCTTGCAAAGCCAATGGAGGCTGGATCAGCGGCGAGGCTATTCATCAACCCACCGGGCACACGTTCGAACGTAACATCAAAGCGATAGTCTTCCCTCTCGAGGACTTGCTCACGAAACAAGGCGTGGGTACCGTGGTTCTGGCTGAGAGCGTAGCGTGCAATCAGCTTTTTGCCAAGCTGACCTCGTACGCCAAGATCCATCCAAGTTTCCGGAACCCTGGATGCCGTTGTGACATGTCGGGAAAAAATGGCCTGGAGACTGCTCATCGAGATGTCGGGCAGCGGATTGCCGAGATTGACATAAACGGCAACCGCGTCATGGGCGACCGGTACTTCAACCGGTAGATATCCGAAGCGCCCTTTAAAGGTGGCACGCTCGGCGTCCGAGATGGGACGCGACAGGGGGACGATGTCAACCTTACCTTCCAAGAGCTCGACCAGCCCGTCTGCTATCCCGCCGCCGGTGATCTGTGTGCGAATTTCCGGATAGAGCTTCATAAACTCTTCGGCCCATCGATTCACCAGAATCGTGGTGCTGGCACTGCCTCGGCTGCGCAGCGTGCCGGAGAGTTCGGACTGCTCTTCATACTGACTCAGCGGTGCCGTGACTTCGAATATGGTTTTTTCGTCCAGTACCATCGATCTGGCCGACGCTGGTCGGCTCGTCGACAGGTCTTGAGCCTGCACGACGAGGGTCGAGGCTAGGAGCATGATGATGAAGATAGAACCCGACATATAACGCACGGCCAGCACCCTCTCCACTCACGCTTGCAACAGATACCGAGCAATCACCCGATAGAATAGGGCCGCCAACAGCACGAGTCCGATCGTGATGTATACTTTGTTAAAGATGTGGTCGACCCGCTGGTCCGCCACAGCAGTCAGTCCCGTGGTTGCAGAAACGTTGGTAGCCAGCTGGTTCAACCCGGCGATAATTTCCTGCGTCTTATCCAACGCGACTTGGTAATCTTTGATATCGAACGGCTCGCCGGACGGTTCCGAAGACGATTGTCCGGGCACGTAGTATTTGGATGCCACGGCGTCTGCCCCTTTCAAGGTCTGGTCGAGCGAAAGCAGCGCCTGTTGGAGAGCTGTGGCCAAGCGCGTGGCATCCTGGGCCAGTGTTGATCCCTGTTTGGTCAGCGTGCTGGCCTCGCTTAACACCTCCGTGATTTGTTTCTGACGTTGGTCGAGTTCCTGAAAGATCTCGTGACGTTCGTGCGCAATGGTCTGTGGCAAAGACTCAACCATCCGCCCCATACGAGCTGCCGTCTTGCTGAGTTCTTCGATCGTGGTCAGCAACTTCCCAATTTCCGGTGCGGCGAGAATCTCGTTGGTCGCCGCTTCCGCTTCAATGCCGGCGATACTCGGTCCACGCTTACCATACCAGAATGCGCGTTCAGCTAACCGCCGCGTTTCACGCAACTCGGCGTTCGTCTCACGAAGCGGGGCCAACATACCACCACCAGACTGAAGATCAACCAACAAAGACGACGCTCGTGTTCCCGCGAAGTCATTAAATTTGACGAAGGCAACCTGTTCCACATCACGATGGTCACGCCGCCACTCAAGGATCAGCAAATCCAGCAGTTCAAGCTGATCCTGCATCATAACCCTGCCTACCAAAGCCCAGGCCTCACGTCGCATGGTATGGAGGGCATTGATCAATACCGGAGCGCGATCGCCGAATATGGAGTTCGCTCGATTTTCGTCAATCCACGCGATGCTTTGGAGGGTAACCGCAACGGTCAAATCCAATACTTCTGAATAGGGATCATCGCCAGAGACGATGTCGTTGATGGCCAGCACGCCATCCAGCTTGATTCGATGCGCAATTCTCCGCTCAGTGGCGTCATTGTTGTTTCGCTTAATGAGGTCCACCGCTGAGCCGACCACCATGGAGTAACGATCCGCAAACCCTTTGGTCAGGTGATCGAGCTCTTCGATTGAGATCCGGTCGGATTGCAACAGGTTCGATTTTGACGCAGCAACTTCAGCCGTGCGGCCCATCGCCGAGCAACCAGCCACAGAGACAACCAACGTCACAACCATCAAGAGATGGCGTACCGTTGCACCATGAATGTGACCGTTGTGGTTGTCCACCGATGTTACTCAGCTGCTACTACTCTGTCGCCAACAATGAGGTCGCAGAAACCATTTCGACTGACACCACCACACGCGTGCCACAGTCAGCCTGGCATGCAGACCGCGCCAGAAGATATGCGCCCCCTCATATTTCTCTCTAGGATCAAAACCTAGCTACGATTCTGCGTCTGTCATTACCATCTGTCAACTCTCAATTCCTCAACCCTATAGTTAGCATTGGTGTGGCCTCGCTGCCTTCTACCCCATCCATCAAATCGATTGAACAAGTTTCACCACGCAGTCTTGATCGATCCGTCCCAGCGCCGACAGCTTGCCAGCCTTCTCCTTGTGAGCAATCCGTTCGATTTTCACGATTGCGCCGCGATTCCACTCATCAAAAGCCGCGTTTTGAGACGAGGCCAGGCGATCTTGCCGGCCGATTTCTGGCCGTCCTGTCTCGTTGCACAACCAGGCCCGCTTCTCACCCTTGAGGTGGCGGAGCTCACTCACCACTCGATAGACATCTGGCCGCCTATCAACGATGGTCTTCCCGTCCTTTCGAAGCAACAGATACGAAAACTTCAGCGCATCTTTGATGAAGCCGACCTCGCCATCGATTTCTTGGATGAATGCCGGAGGCTCCCAGGCTCGCTCTTCGTGGCACCAGTCGTAGGGATTGATCAGTGCCGGGCAGTTGTTTTCATGAAGACATGGGCTATAGACGGTGCAGCGTTTCTCTTGGAGTAATCGGTCGCGCACTTGGTGCAGCGCTCGAGAAGTCTCGCGTAAGGCCGGTTCCACGATCATCAAGGTGCCCTGAGGTGCGAGACGCGCTAACAGTTCCGTCACGAGAGAACTTCGCATCGCAATCGGATCTGTCGCATCTGCATGGGTCTCGTTCAGGCAGTTTGCGAGAATGATGAGATCAAATGGAACCCTCGGTTCAACATCTTTTACCCACCCAGTCCGTCCTACATCTACCTTGCAAGCTTGAAGGCTCGCGCCGGTCAGATTGGCTGTTCGGCAATACTTACGCCAGAGGCTTTCGGCTTGCTGGAGTGCCGTCATTGAACGGTCCACGGCCACGACTGACAGCCCAGAGACGTTTCCTCGTCCGTGCCACCAGTCGAGAACCGCGAGTGCTCCAGTCCCTGGCCCAGAGCCAAGGTCTAGCACTGAGAATGGTTCGTCAGCCAGGACAACGGGCATTTCATTAAGAAGCACTTGGATCTTTGACAGATTCACCGGCAGGAAATAGTTGAGATACGCCGCAGCAAGGGTGGGCGATTCAAGATAGGAGTGGCTCAATGCACTTCGCCTTATTGTGAAGAGCCTTGAGAGCTCAACAACCGCGGTTGAGAGGCGGTCTCGTGAAACCCCTTCGCTCTTGACGACATTCTCAATCACACTCAACAACGGGGACGAAAGGGTGACATTGTGGCTGCGCATAGGCCTAGTGTATGCTCACTCTATTACGGAGGACAACTATGACGGATGATATCCTCAAGGCCTATAAAGAGGTTGAGTCGGCTGTGGAGCGCTATATCCGACTGCTGCACGAACATGTCACGATGTTACAAAACGTCGAGCCACCCGGTTCGGATAAGATCATTCGACTGACTTCCGGCTCGAAGGCCATGACCGATAGTGCAGGAATCTATCTGTCCTATGCGAAGTATGTGGCCTATGGGATGCCGGAAAGCGAGGAGATGATCGAGGACGAGATTCAGGGATAACGAACGGTCTGGCTGGCCTAGCCAGTCGTCGAAATCATAACGACTAGATTGACCGGATAGACAGAAACAGGAAGGGCCTCTCAAGCATCAGCTTGAGAGGCCCTTCCTGTTTGACTATCGTCTCGCTTTAGATGCTGCGCATGAAGTGAGCGACTTCGTCAGGATTGACGCCACCCATAATCTGCGACATCGCAACGTTAGTAGACTTCTTACCGCTCACACCTGATTCAACTTCGTCCACGATTAACTCCACCGGCATCGACTGACCACCGTAGACGCGCGGGCCACCGATGATCTTCGCGTTGGAGAAACCGTAGATGGCAGTCGCCACTTCCTTGGCCAGCCAACCGACGTAGTTAAATTCCGGGACCACGATCAGCTTGGCCTTGCTGCACAACTGGCGAAGTTCCTTGGTCGGGAACGGGCGGAGGGAGCGGACCTTGATCAATCCGACCTTCATGCCCTTTTCTTTACAGAGTCGAACGGCTTCGCGCGACTGCGCGGCAGCGCTGCCGGAGGCAATGATGATCACTTCGGCATCATCGACGTTCTCTGCAGTGAGCAATCCACCCATATACCGATCAATGTATTTGCGCGACCGTTCAACGGCTGCCCAGACTTCTTGTTGCCAGACGGCGTGAATGTTATACGCCATAAAGTTTGACTTCTGGACCGGGGCGTCGCGGGAGAGACGCGCGGGAGGATTCTCCGCATCCAGCACAGGAACGGCCCCGCGCCAGGCTTCGCGCGGCGGGAGCTTAATGCCACGATCCTGCATGCGCACATACCCACGAGCATGGGTGACGAAAAAACCGTCGCAGCAGACCCCGACGGGCAACGTGACATCATTCATTTCGCTGATCGTGAAACCGGTCATCGTAAAGTCAAACATGTCCTGCTGATTCTCAGCATGAAACACGATCATGCCGCAGTTGAGCAGATAGGACACTTCAATGTTGTCCGGTTGAATGGCCAATGGGGCATTGACGACACGACAGGTAAACATGGCAACAACCGGAAGACGGTGGCCTGGCCAGGAGGCGATGCCTTCAAGACCTCGCAACGTACCGGGACCGGCCGTCGCAGTGTAGCAACGAACACCCGCACGTGAGCCGCCAGCGATAGCCGCCATCACACCTACTTCTTCCTCACCGCGATAGTACTCTTTCACATAACCTTCACCGTAGAGTACACCGACAAGCTGCATGGTTTCGCTCTGCGGCGTGATCGGATACGCGATAGCCAAATCTACATTCGAACGACGGATTGCTTCTTTTGCAGCCTCGCTGCCGGTGATGAATTCCTTTGTCCGTGGCGCCTCATGAAACATATACTCAGGCGTCACCACCCGCTGTCTTTTCGCTTCACCATGCGGATCTTTTTTCGATGCACTTGGCGCTGGGGCTACGCTGGTAATCGGGTCGCCTTGCGGATTTGTCTTCACTTCAGTCTCACTCATAATTGCACCTCTTGGCTAGTTCGAGCATTGCCACTCGACCTTGTCCTTATCCTTCCCGTTTCATCTGCTCGGCAGAATGACCGAACATCGCTGCGCTCCCAGTCCCACCAGGAGTCGGAGCAAACGCCATCGGATTAGTGTGAGTCTTACCGCCATGCACCTTTGATTGTGTGCCGGTAAAACGGACATTTTCGCCGCTCTCTGGCAGCTTGATTCCTAGCTCCTCACGGATACGCTTAAAAATCTGGGCGATACGCTTGATCTTCAGCGTATCGGAGTCTCGAATCGTCAACATCGCATCCTCATGACCTTGCTCCGCGCAGACCGCCATGGTGCAGCAATTGGTTCCCGCCCTGATCATCTTCAGGGTGAGATTCGCATAGTGACAATGGACACCGATAAAGATGCAGGCTTCGATCTTATTGCCCCAGATCGTCAGATTCGGATGATTGGGGTTGATCACTTCTTCAGGATCAATTTTCGGGTATTTCGGCCGATAATCCGGCATAGGGATGATCATCACTTCAGGAATCTGGGCCGCAATTTCAAGTGTAGCCTTCGCCTTTTCTACCGCGTGATCGTTCCACGCCCACAAGAGCAGAGGACCTGGAAAGATTGTCGCATTCGGGCTCGTCAGCATTTTGCGAGCCATCTCTTCAATGACAACCTCCTCGTTTGGCTCAAGGAGACCGTAGTACAACCCTTGTCCTGGATCCGGCAAGGCTACACCTAACTGGGCCGCAGACGGCGGATGGAACCCTGCTGGACCCGGCACGATGATTCGCTCTCTGGTATCTTGTGTGATTGCCACGCCTGACTCCCCTTCCTTACCCAACCATAGGGCTCGCAAGCACTGCAGTGGTGCTCTTGTCTCCGTAGGTAATATTGTCCGTCAACGCTGCCTTCGGCAACTGATCGATCATGGTCATTTTAATGGCATTGTTCTTGGCCAGGCTGTCACAGACCCATACGCACAGGGCACAGCCTTTACACCGGTCTACCGCGATATAGGCAGAACCGTACTTAAACCCTTGCTCTTTGCCCATCTCCTCACTGTATTGAATTGTGTTGGCTTCCGGACAGTACTGCGTGCAGAGCTTACAGCTCTTCGATGCACAGATTTCAACATTGACATTGGCTACAAGGTACATAAAGACTCCTTTGTGGCTCGACTACGCAGTGGCAGTGGCCGTCTCAGTGGCCACTGGCTCGTCCTCGCGCTTGACATTGGGCGCTGCCCAACCGTGATCGACAGCATAGTTCCATCCAGCCCGCATGACGGCGACATTCTTATCGATTAGCTCCTGCTTTTTCTTGAACTTTCGTTCAACGACACTGTCGAGCGCGGCAGTACCGCCAGATACCACAAAGCCCTTACCGAGAAATCGGTCCTTGACGGCCTGATCCAACCCCACCATACTCGTCAGTCCTGTAATCGCACCGATACAGCCCATCAGCGCCATGTTGGTAGCGAGGTCCATACCTGCGACTTCCAATGAGATCTTCGTTGCTGGGAAGTAATAGAGCTTCGCTCGCCGTTCTTTCAGCTCAGCCGCTTGATCCCGGTGAAGATTCATTGGCCCATCATTATTGATCAGGGCAACTCCATCTTCTTTCAGACCAAAATAGAACGGCATCGTGTAAGATTTGCCGTGCGTGATGACCTGGGGGTGAAAAATAATGATGATGTGAGGAAATGTGATTTCGCCAATCTCATAAATCGGCTCGTCCGATACACGGACATAACTTTCGACCGGCGCCATCCGTTTCTCAGACCCATAGAACGGTACGATCGTGCTTTCGCCTCCGGCATTGATCACGGCCGTGCTCAGGATGTGCGACCCGGTTACGACGCCCTGTCCGCCGACACCTGCCATTCGAATGTTGAAGCGCTTTGCCATTATGCAATCTCCTTCGGTCTCTTAGGCCTTGCTGGGAATCGCGGCAGCTGGCTTGGGGAGAAACTCCTTATAGCCATAGCGCTCGGCAAGATACTGCTTGGCCTCTTCGCTGACATACTCGGTGAACTGGTATCGATCGTTCTCGACCGTCTTCGCATCTTCCATGACTTTGTCGGTCGGAATAGCGTATTCAATATTGCAAGAGGTATATGCCTGAATATACGTTGACCCGACTTCGCGAGCGATCAACACCGCTTTCTTAATGACGCTTTCGACACGGCGCGGATTATTCGGCACGACGGTCGCCACATACGCACAACCCGCGACCTTGGCCATCTGCAGCATATCCATCTTCTCGAACTTCTTGCCGAGGGGAGCCATTTTCAGCACGGCACCTCGATTGGTCATACCACTTTCCTGGCCACCGGTATTCCCATACACCTCGTTGTCCAACATGATGGTTGTAAACCGTTCCTTGCGGAACCACGAATGGAGCACCTGTTGGAAACCGATGTCCGCGGTACCACCGTCTCCAGCCATCACGACCACATCCTTAGGCTTGTCTCCGAAGCGAAGACGAAGGCCACGAGATAATCCGCTCGCGACTCCATTTTGGTCACCATAATTGCCGTAGACAAAGGGAATCGCAGCCTGAGAGATGGCCAGACGACCACAACCGGCCGTCCCCACAGTAATGGTATCTTCTGGATTGGGGAAAGCAATGATGGCAAGCCTGATAAAGAGCGTCATCGCGCAACCGGCACACATAGGGTGTTCTTCCAACGCTTCCTTGAAACTCCCCATCTGAGAAACAGTTACCTTCTTCCCAAAAGGCCCATGTTCCACCATGTCTCGATATTCCTTTGGCATAAACTTCTCAAATCCATTGGAAAACTTGACATAATCAAGACTCATCAGGCACCTCCCTTATATATCGTTGGCAACGGCCGACCGCTGCTCATCATTTTTACACTGCCGACATGCATCGAGGAAAACTTGAGGGCTTGGATAATTCAGACCACCACGCAATAGCCATCGAGTCTTGGCATCCTAACAAAGCCTGAAAAAGACTGTCAATCTTTGATAAACCTTTTCTCAGCTCTAGTAGTGACATCTACCTTAGTTATGAATTTATGACGAATACTACAGTGATAGTATAACGCCATGAAAATCAAAGCAACTTCAAAGATGGCCCAAGGTGTCAAAAAGAAAAGACCTAGATCCAGCCGGCGAGTAGGCCATTTGCCCCAAGCGACCAGGACAAGAAAATCACACGAATGAGCCGCCGAACGTTCTTAATGATTCACGTTTAGACATTGCCGATCCGTTGCATTCCGTTTACACTACTTCCCATGCTCTTGCGCGTTCTCATCCCGGGCGAAGATGATGCGGGGGTCCATGTCGGCGGGGTCCATAAACGCCCGGCGATTCCGGACGATTCAATCAAGGCTGAATGCCCAAAATTCATGGCGCATGGCCCCTGTGGAGGGGTCCGTAAAGGTGGCCTTTGTGAAGTCTATCCCGAAATGAAATGCCCCTGGGTCTCTCTGTATATCGAATTGGAAAAAATTGGTCAGACTGAATGGATGAAGCAAGCCTAAAAGGAGTACGGGGTGAAGGGTAAGGAGTTGAAAAAGAGCATACGGAGCACGAAGCTTGGGTACAACGAGCGTCATGCGCGAAGCGGGATCAACGCTCCTCTCCCAGATATCGAGACCTTCCCGAATCAATACAAGAGATATGAAATTACGATTGAGATCCCCGAGTACACAGCGATTTGTCCAAAAACTAACTTGCCGGACTTCGGAACCATTACACTACACTACATGCCTGATAAAGCATGTCTTGAGCTGAAAGCGCTCAAAATGTACATCCACGCCTACCGGAATCTCGGCATCTTCTACGAAAATGCCGTCAACAGAATCCTCCACGATATTGTCAAATCCTGCCGTCCCGTATGGGCGAAAGTCACCGGCACCTTTACCGCTCGTGGTGGGCTCTGTAGCAAGATCGAATCAAAGTACCCCTAGCCCGGATAAGGTAATTAGGGCGAAACGTAACCAAAGAAGCACCGTAAGAAGAGTTTGAAAA
>ERZ1292630.670-Hain-H41-02um-R3-670-length-34661-cov-52_pt1 | contig 34661 bp, 23 predicted proteins | sample MGYA00564408_ERZ1292630 | MGnify/ENA primary metagenome ERZ1292630 (study PRJEB36523, sample SAMEA6512641) | groundwater metagenome | collected 2019-01-08 | study: AquaDiva: Metagenomics assemblies of 32 groundwater samples
CTTTGATAAACTCACAGAGGCGGAAAAAGACAACCTCGGCAAAATCCTGTCCGGATTAAAGATTTCCTAACCACAGGAATAAATAGAACGTAGATAAACGCAGATTTGGTAGATTTTCCGGATAATCTGCGTGTCTCTGCGAAAATCTGCGTCCCATTTGTATTCGTAATGTCTCTATGGTGAAATATGGTGAAACCTGAAATTCTGGCCCGCATCCAACTGCTCCAGGGCGATATCACGGCCTTGGAAGTGGATGCCATTGTTAATGCGGCCAACAATGACTTGATATTGGGCGGGGGCGTGGCCGGCGCCATTCGGTCTAAGGGCGGTCCGGCCATCCAGCAGGAATGCAACAAAATCGGGACGATTAGGGTCGGCGAAGCGGCGGTCACTTCAGCCGGTACCCTCAAAGCGAAATATGTGATTCACGCGGCCAGTATGGCCCTGGGCAGTGATACCACAGCCGGGACGCTCAGGAATTCAGTCCGCAACACGCTTCTCAAAACCGAGCAATACAAGATTACCACTATTGCCTTTCCGGCTATCGGCACAGGCGTAGCCGGGTTTCCGGTGGCCGGTTGTGCCCGGATAATGCTGGACGAAGTCATTTCATATCTGGGCGCCAAGGCGCACTTGACCAAGGTCTATTTCGTGCTCTACGACAAAATAACCCTTCAGGTGTTCAAGGAAGAGTTGGATGATATGAGCAAATCTTAAAGCCAGTTATCCAAAACCTTGCCCCAGCCCGGGCGAAATGATAGGATTAAATAAACTGGTATGGCTTGTCCATCCTATAGGATATGGGCTGGGTGTCCCCGGATTCCGTCTCGGAGTTGTTGGGCAGGGATTTTACTTGTAGTGAGCATAGCGAATCTATAACAAGAAAGACCCGCAGGCGAGTAAAATAAAGTGATTCCGGCGGTGGGAAGTGTCCCCGTAGCATGCCCGCAAGAGCGTCAGACGATACGGGGTTTTGTCCCGGCATGGCAGGGGCGGTGATTTGGGTATGGTGATTACTGGATGCTAAAATTAGATTCCACTTGACAAGACATGTATTAGGGTTATAATATATTATATAGGGAAACAGAGAGACACCTTAGAGCATATTCATTCAGTATTTCCCTGAAGGAGTAGTAATATGAACACTGCAGTGACCGGGAGCACCAACTGGAGCGGAGCGACCGCCATGCACAAGATAATATTGACTGCAATTGTGGGTGTTATTCTTATCCTGGGCTACGGCGGGTCGTGTAGCAAAGGGGATGATGGTGTTGACAGCGGCAGCAGCGGCGATTTTGACATCATTACTCCCGTAAACGGGGCCACGACCGGATTACAACCCACCTTTTCCTGGACGGCCTATCCGGCCGCCCATACCTCATATACCCTGCAAATCTCGCTCGATGCTGATTTTACCGTTCCGCTGTTTTATGAAAACACCAGCATCAGCCCGACTGCAACCTATTTTCAGGTTGGTAGCGGGGTTCTGCAGGCCGACACCGCATATTACTGGCGCGTCCTGGCCGTAAATTCCGGCACCGGCATATCAAAAGTGGCCCTGAATGCGCCCTTTGCCTTTGTTACTGGAATCATTCCTGGCAATTTTAGCTTAATTTCCCCGGTTGATACCGACACGCTCTATACCACAACGCCGCTCCTGGTCTGGTCATCCGCATCACAGGCCGCGGGTTACAACATTCAGATAGACACGGAAAATGCGTTCAATAACCCGAAGACCTTTGAAATAGATTTACCGGTTACCAATAGCTATCAAGTCCCGGCCAGCCGGCTGATCACAGGAATTACTTATTACTGGCGGGTTAGCGCCTGGAGTACCGGCGGAAGCACGGTGGCAGGAAATGCCCCGTTTTCATTCATAGTAGCGCCTGCGCCTGACGCATTTGCCTTATCGCAGCCCATAGACAGCGCCATTACGACCACCACCCCGACTTTCTCATGCACGGCCGCAATTTATGCCCTTAACTATCGTTTGGAGGTGTCGGCCAGCAGCAGCTTTGTACCTATGGTTTATACCACGACCGGCACGGCCACAACATATGTCATGCCGGGCGGGACATTATCAAACAACACGCCTTATTACTGGCGGATGATAGCCATTAATCCGGCAGGGGAAACCCTTGCGGCCAATAGATTCTTCTCTTTTACCACCGAGCCATGAATTTAAATCCGGGACATACCGGATTATTTCATCTCCTTTTTACTATTTTTCAACACCCGTGGCTATTCTTTACAGGCCGTATGGTTAATCTCACCAGGGCGGATGGCTAATCTTTGCAAGGCGGATGGCTAATCTCGCAAGGGCGGATGGCTAATTTCGCCAAGCCGGATGGCTAATCTCACCAGGACGTATGGCTAATCTTGCCAGGGCGGCTGGCTAATCTTCGCAAGGCGTATGGCTATTCTGTCAAAACCGGATGGCTAATCTATCAAAAGCGTATGGCTAATCTTTGCAGGGCGTATGGACAATCTTGCCAGGCCGGATGGTTAATCTTGCCAAGGCGGATGGCTAATCTTTGCAAGGCGGATGGCTAATCTCGCAAGGGCGGATGGCTAATTTCGCCAAGCCGGATGGCTAATCTCACCAGGACGTATGGCTAATCTTGCCAAGGTGGCTAGATAATCTTTGTAGGGTAGGGGGGTATTATCTGGAGGGGGGTAGGGGACTATCCCCCCTGTTTATAAGGGCTTGATTTTTAATGGGTTGCAGAATCAGAAATGGTCAAAAATGGTGATTTCCAGGCCAATTTTATCCTATTTCTTCCCCTGTAACACCGCATGGGCCGCGGCTAAGCGGGCTATGGGCACCCGGAACGGCGAGGCACTGACATAATTCAATCCGGCAGAATGGCAGAATATGACGGATTCCGGGTCGCCCCCGTGCTCTCCGCAGATTCCGACCTTCAGGTCCGGCCTGGTTGTCCGGCCTTTTTCCGTGGCCATCCGGATTAGTTTGCCCACGCCGCCCTGGTCAATGGTGACAAATGGGTCATTGGCCAGAATCTTGTTGTCCACGTAGTAGTGCAGGAATTTGCCGGCGTCGTCCCGGGAAAATCCGAAGGTCATCTGGGTCAGGTCATTGGTGCCAAATGAGAAGAACTGGGCTTGGGTAGCAATCTCGTCTGCCGTAATCGCGGCCCGGGGTATCTCTATCATCGTGCCGACCAGATATTTTATTTTGATGCCGGTCTCCTTGGCCACCTCTGACGCCACCCGGTGTACGATAGTTGCCTGATTGGTGAATTCGTTGATGTGTCCGACAAGGGGTATCATTATTTCTGGAACGACCCCGACATTCGTCAGGGCTCCGCTTCGCTGCGTGGTCTTGCCGGCTTTGGCCACCTCGGTGGCGGCCTCAAGTATGGCCCGGACCTGCATCTCGGTGATTTCCGGATAGACAATACCCAGCCGGCATCCCCGGTGTCCCATCATCGGATTGAATTCGTGGAGTTCGTTAACCCTTGCTAATAGTTTTTCCTTTCCCTTGATTTCAGATTCAGGTTTGCCTTGCGCCCGCATTGTCGCAACTTCCACCATGAGTTCCTCGCGTTTGGGCAGGAATTCGTGCAACGGCGGGTCAATGGTCCGAATCGTTACCGGATAGCCCTTCATGGTTTCGAACAGTCCCTTGAAATCGCTCTTCTGGAGCGGGAGCAGTTTATTAAGCGCCTTGACCCGGTCTTCCTTGTTAGTTGCCAGAATCATTTCTTGGACAATGGGCAGTCGGTCTTCGGCAAAGAACATATGTTCGGTCCGGCACAGGCCGATGCCCTCAGCCCCGAATTTCATGGCGTATTCGGCATCGAGCGGGATATCGGCATTGGCCCTGACTTTGAGATGCCTGATTTTGTCAGCCCAGGCCAGCAGGGCGGCGAAATACTGGTAGAGCGGGGCCTGGTCCGGCGCTAACTTGCCTTTGATAACCTGCATGACCTCGGATTCCATGGTCGGCACGTCGCCCATCATGACTTCGCCGGTAGCGCCGTCAATGGAGAGATAGTCGCCTTCCTTGACGGTAACATTGCCGACGCTGAATAGTTTTTTATCCTCGTCCACCTTAAGGGTCGAGCAGCCGACCACGCTGGGTTTGCCCATCTGGCGGCCGACCACAGCCGCGTGCGATGTCATTCCGCCGGTAGCGGTTAAGACGCCCTTTGACTTATACATTCCTGAGATATCATCCGGCGAGGTTTCTTTGCGGACCAGGATGGTGCGCTCGCCTTTAGCGGCCTGTTCCACGACCTTGTCCGGCGAGAAGTAGACCTTGCCTGATGCGGCGCCGGGCGAGGCGTTCAGGCCCTTGGCAATGACCTTGAATCTGGGGCGCTCGACCGGATTGAACATCGGATGCAGGAGCTGGTTGAGTTGGAGCGGTTCCACGCGCCTGACGGCTTCGTCCGGCTTAATCAGTTTCTCCTTGACCATATCCACGGCAATCCGGATAGCGGCCAGGCCGGTACGTTTACCGCTCCGGGTCTGGAGCATATAGAGTTTGGCGCGTTCGATGGTGAACTCGAAGTCCTGAATGTCTTTGTAATGGAGTTCCAGTCGCGAGGTGATGTCTTTTAGTTGCTTGAATGCGGCTGGCATTTCTTTGGCTAATTCGGTGATGGGTTTGGGGGTGCGGATGCCGGCGACCACGTCCTCGCCCTGGGCATTGGTCAGGTATTCGCCGTAGAACATCTTTTCGCCGGTAGCCGGGTTGCGGGTGAAGCCAACGCCGGTAGCCGAGTCGTTGCCCATATTGCCGAAGACCATCATCTGGATATTGACGGCCGTGCCGATATTATGGTCGATTTTATAGAGGTTGCGGTAGGTAATGGCCCGCTGGTTATTCCAGGAGCGGAAGACCGCGTCGCGCGCCATCTCTAATTGCTTTATCGGGTCCTGGGGGAACGGCTTACCCGAATGTTTAAGGATAATATCTTTGTAGCGTTCTACAATAGTGCGCAGGCTAAAGCCTGCGGCTACATTATTTTTCTGAGCAGTAGCCGCAACCTTCAGGTTGCGTTCTTCTGATTCGAATATCTTGCGTTCGATATCCAGGACCACGTCGCCGAACATCATCAGCAGGCGCTTGTAGCAGTCATAGACAAATGATTCGTTTTTGGTGAGTTTGATTAATGTCTGGACCGTGGCGTCATTCAGGCCCAGATTGAGGATGGTGTCCATCATCCCGGGCATGGAGAACTTGGCGCCGGAGCGGACCGAGACCAGCAGGGGATTAACGGTATCGCCGAATTTCTTGCCTGATGCTGTTTCCAGTTTGCGGACGTAGGTGATAAATTCCTTTTGCAGGGTAGCCGGGAACTTCATCTTATTCTCGTAGAAGATGCGGCAGAGTTCGGTCGAGACGGTGAATCCGGGCGGGACGGGCAGTCCGAGCCGGGCCATTTCAGCCAGGTTAGCGCCCTTGCCGCCCAGGATGTCTTTTAGTTTGCCATTGCCTTCGGTCTTCCCGCTAGATTCGCTACGCTCACTACAAGCGAAGAAATACAGATACTTTTTCATGATGCTCATCTTTCTTTCTCACTAATAATACAGACCACGAAGTGACCGCGATAGCGAACACGAATCACACGAATCCGGCGAATCACACGAATAGATTCGTGCTATTCGTGATTATTCGTCCCATTCGTGTTAGTATTTGGTTATTTGTCCTTATTCTTTTTATCTTTCTGAGGCGGGGCGATGGCGTCTTCGTCTTCCTGGGGCACGCCGACTATTCCGGCCAGGGTAAAATCTATGCGCCAGCCGTCTTCTTCATATATAAAGATGAATTCTTTCTGGTATTCCGGGTATTTCCAGTGATGGAGCCGGACCCGGGCCTTTTCTATGGTTTTCGGCGGTTCATCCCCGCCTGACTCTGCCAGTCGGGCAGGCTTCACGGTAGCGGCAACGGTTTCACGGAAATATTTTATGTCCTCAACCTCCCAGTAAACCAGGATGCTCCTGATAAGGATACCGAAGATGGTGTATTCCATCATCATCTTGAAATCGCCGTATTTATAGCGGCCGCGGGTTTCCTGGCTCAGGCAGTAATAGGCAGTGGAGTAATCGCCTTTTTCCAATGCAGCGCTCATTACTTGGAGATTCTTGGCCGGCGAGGTTCTGGGCGTTATCGGGATGTCTTTGGACGGGCAGGATGCGCCGTAAGAAAGGATGGCTATCATTGCCACGCAGAGGATGTATTTTATATAGCGCATCAATTTAATATTCTATAACAAAATGAGATTGCCACGCTCTGTAGCCTTTGGCGTCATCGCTCGCAATGACATTTTTGGACACGTTTATATCAGTTTAAAGGTCGACTGGAAGTGGCGCATTATGGGCGACTCGAAGTCGAAGCGCACGCCCCGGACCAGCTTGCGGCGCTGCCAGATTTTAGTTGCGCATTCGGCCACGTAATCCAGGTGTTCCTTCATATAGACCCGTCTGGGGATAGCCAGCCGGACCAGTTCCAGTTCCGGGAATATATTTTTCCCCGTGTCAGGGTCGCGGCCGGCCAGAACCGCGTCAATTCCGACCACCCGAATGCCGCCTTCAATATAGAATTCTATAGCCAGGGCGTGGCCCGGGAAATGCTCCCGCTTGATATGCGGGAAGAATTTCCTGGCGTCAATATAAACCGCGTGGCCGCCGAAGGGCACCAGCACGGGTATGCCGCTTTTCTTCATCTGTTCGCCCAGAGAGGCCACCTGGCTGGTCCGGTGCTTGAGATAATTCTCGTCAATGCCTTCATAGAGCCCGATAGCAATGGCTTCCATATCCCGGCCGTTCATGCCGCCGTAGGTGGGGAATCCTTCCAGCAGGACGCACAGCGGCACCATTTTTTGGTAGAGGGCTTTGCTCTTGAGGCCGATGAATCCGCCGATATTGACCAGGGCATCCTTTTTGGCGCTCATGGTGCAGCCGTCGGTGACGCTGAATATCTCGCGGGCGATTTGCTTGATGGTCCATTTCTTGTAGCCGTTTTCCCGTTCCTTGATGAAGTGCGAATTCTCGGCAAAGCGGGCCGCATCAATAAAGAGCAGGCAGTTATATTTCCGGGCAATCCGGGCCACGGCCTTGATATTAGCCAGCGATACCGGCTGTCCGCCGCCGGAATTGCAGGTGATGGTAATCAGGACATAGGCCACGTTGTCCGGGTCCTGCTTTATGGCTGACTCCAGTTTATCCAGGTTGACATTGCCCTTAAAAGGGTAGGTGGATTGTGAATCGTATATTTCATCTATGGTGCAATCCACGGCCCGGCCGCCCACGTCTTCAATATGGGCCTTGGTGGTATCAAAGTGCATATTACCCGGTATAATCTGGCCTCTTTTGACCAATGCCCGGTCCAGTATCTTTTCCGCGCCGCGCCCCTGATGGGCCGGCAGGGTATAAGAAAATCCCATAATATCCTGGACTGCCTCTTTGAGATGCTTAAAGTTGGAACTGCCGGCATAACTCTCGTCGCCCATCATAATTCCGGCCCACTGGCGGTCCGACATGGCGCTGGTGCCGCTGTCGGTTAAGAGGTCAATGGTGATATCCTGAGCCGGTAACAAAAATGGATTATAGCCGACCTGTTTGATTCTCTTGATGCGGTAATCGCGGGTATTGGTATAAATCGGCTCAACACTCTTAATCTTAAAAGGAGGTAGCATAGACATAGTTATATATAGTAGTTAATAGCCAGTGGGGTCAAGGAATTTCCCACATAATAATTTATCGGGTATTGCTTGACTTTTACAGAGATTATATTAATATATTAATACATTACATTATTAACATTAATTTGTCCCGCTCCCATCTGGGCGGGAGAAGAAACTGTAACAGTTTCTAAGGAGGAGATTTATGAGGAAGATGTTGGTGACCGGAGTAATCCTGACCGCAATGAGCGGGATGATAATTGGTTGTAAGTCAAAGCCGCCGGAAGCTAAGCCGATTGACGCGGCGCCGCAGGTAGGCGAAAAGATGATTTGGTCATCCTTTGACCAGCGACCGGGCTGGACTGTTAATGAACCGGCATCCAAAGAGGGCAATTTCTATTTCGTCGGCCTGTCCGGCAAATATGCCACGGAAAAGGAAGGTCGGGACGATGCCCAGCGTACCGCGGTCAATAATGTGGTAAAATATATCGGCACATTCGCCCAGGATAAATTCCAGCAGATAACCACCTCGCACGGGCTGACCTCTGAAATCGTGGACCCGACCAGGGCAGTGCGTGATTTCCAGGAGCAACTCTCGTCTGCCTTTGCCAGCCATGTCCGGACCAAGGAATGGTATATCGAAAAATGGCAGGACAACAAGACCAAGGAGACCTATCACTTGGTGTATCTCTTGGTGGAAGTGCCGCAGACATCGGTTGAAAAGGCATACGAGGATACCCTGAACGGCAATATCGAGGACCTCAAGAAGAAGCGCGATGCGGCCAACGACGAGAAGGCCAAGGCCCAGTATGAGGATGCTATGAAGGCATTTGAGGACGCCAAGAAACAGGGATTCGGGTTGGATAAGAAATAATCTGTTCATTGGTAAATAAGTTTTGAGGGAGGGCGCCCCGAAGACATTCGGGGGCCTTCCCTTTTTATCATTAGTTTATGAGACAATATATCGCATTTCTTATCTTGTTATTCGCAGTTCTGGTGGGTTGCTCCAGCACCAACGGCAAGCCGTTACCCATAGACGAGAAGAAGGTCTGGGCATCCCAGGACAAGAAGCCGGACTGGACCGTCAATGAGCCCGGGGTAAAGGACGGCAACCAGTTCTTTATCGGGCTTTCGGATAAGTTTGAGACGGAGAAAGAGGCCCGCGATAATGCCTACAGCCACGCTCTGAATAACGTGGTTAAATACATTTCCACCGACATCAAGACCAAGACCGAACGGCTGATTGCAGCAACGGGTTTGAGCAGCAAGATTATTGACCCGACTGTGACTGTCAGAGGGCTGGAGGAGCAGTTGTCTTCGGCCGTGGCCCGCCGGGTCAAGCCCCAGGAATGGTATATAGAGAAATGGGAACGCAAGCAGGGCAGTGAGAAACATACCTATTATACAATATATCTCTTGGCTAATGTGCCTCAGGCAGAGGTTGAGCGGGTGATTGCCGAACAGATTAGCCGTCAGGATGAGATGATTAATGCAGTGAAGTCAGCGCAGGAGCAACTCGCCAGGGCAAAGAGCATAATACTTGAAGCGGATAACCAGTCAACCAGTCAGCCGGTCCATTCCTGGAGCAAATATCAGGACGCCATAAAGCAGACCAACGATGCCAAGGCATTGCTGGCCGGATATCCGGAATTAACAGAGATGGTTAAGGGAATAGATGTCCTTATAGAATCAACGGAGAAGAAGATTAAGACCGTGGTGGAAAACCCAGAGACCATGCTGGCGGCCAGAATCCTGTTGCTGGCCAAGGATACGACACATCCGGTTACCATAGCCATTGCCAAGGCCAATTACCAGGATACGGATTTGAGCAGTGAATTCGGCGGTTACCTGATACAGAAGATAGAAACCATAATGGGCCAGGAAAAGGTATTATATAATGTCATAGCCCAAAAAGTATTCCAGGATGAACTGAAGAGATTGCAGAGTCCGATTGAGGACTGCCTGTCCGGTAAATTCATACCCCTGAGCGCCCCTACGGGACTCCCTTCGGTCGCAACTGTTCTGGCGCAGGTCAATGGCCTGGTCTTTGTCCGTTATTGGGATAAGGGCGATAAAGTGGAAATCAAGATGGAGTTAATTGAGGTGGGCAAGGGGACCCTGCTCGGCTCATCATCACTTGAATTGCCCAAGAATATCTTTCCCAAGGAGATTGCCTACAGGCCGGACAATGACCTGATTGCCGGTGAAGGGCTTAAGGCGTTCGGCTCCGGCGCGCCATCAGGCGATTTGAAGATAAAGGTCTGGGCGGATAAGGGCGAGGGCAGTGTTTACAAAAAGGACGAGTCGGTCCAATTCCATTTCCGCTCCAACAAGGACTGCTATATTTATCTCTATCATATGGATGCGTCCGGCTCAGTAAAACTGCTTTTCCCTAATAGTTTTAATAGGGATAATAAGGTCAAGGCCAACCAGGTTAACAGTATCCCTGATGATACCATGAATTTTGATTTGAAGATAACCGAGCCGTTGGGCGCGGAGATGGTTAAGGCCTTTGCCAGTTTACAGCCGGTTAAGGATTTGGAGATTAAGCCGGACGAGGTGGGGTTCCGGGATATCGGCAAGATTATGGATGCCAAAACCAGAGGCATAATTACCCGTTCTATTGAAGCCGTGGCCAAAGAGGGATATGCAGAAAACACTTGCATTATCACGACAATAAGGTAGAATATATAGTATGAAATTAGATAGCCGCCGGATTGAAGTGATAGATGACAAAATGGCTGAAATACTGAAAGCCAAAACGCCAACTGAACGGCTGGCCATTGGATTAAAAATGTGGCATTCGACTACGGTATTATTAACCTCATTTATTAGGTCGTTGAATCCTGGATGGGATGAAGATAGGATACGAAAAGAAGTGATTCGGAGAATTTCTAATGGAGCAATCTGAACTACTTAAATATGTAGTTGACAAGATTGAGGCATTAAGGATTCCGTATTTTATAACCGGCTCAATTGCTTCAATGGCTTATGGCGAGCCGCGGCTGACTAATGATATTGATATCGTGGCAGATATTAAGGATGGGGAGATTAAGGCGTTCAAGGATTTATTCCCTGAATCAGATTTTTACATAACCGAAGAGGATATTAAAGAGGCGATTCATAATCACCGCCAGTTTAATATTCTGCATCCTGCTTCTGGGTTGAAGATAGATATTATTATCAGAAAGCAGGATTTGTTTGACGAGGAGAGATTCAGGCGGGTTAAAAGAATAGAGATTGCCCAAAACACCGGCGCCAATTTCTCTTCTCCCGAAGATGTGATTATTAAGAAGATGGAATTTTACAGGGAAGGCGGTTCTGATAAGCATCTGCGCGATATTGCCAGTATGCTTAAAATATCCGGAGCTGTCTTGGATATCAATTACATTAACAGGTGGGTGAATAAATTAGGGTTGAGTGATATCTGGGAGTCGGTGAGTAAGTCAATAAAATTGAAGTAATTATATCATCCCGACATAATGTCCGGGTGAGAAAAAGGAGTTAGTTATGACAAGGAAAATATTGGGTTTGGCAGTGATGATGGGTATGTTTCTGGTTGTATCCTGCGTCAGTTCAGAGCGGAGCTTGAGGCAGTTTGACGAGAAGATGACCAGTGAACGCAAGGTCAAGACCGAGGATACCCTGGGCGAACCCAAGATAGAAATAGTCCAGCGGCCGATTTCCTCAAATCCGGATGTCAGGTTCAACGTGATGGCTGATATGGTCAAGCGTGATTCCTACCTCCAGCAATATCAAAAGACCGAGAAGTTTGAGCAGGTCCAGAGCGGCGAAGGCCTGATGATTACCGGCGGTATAATGAGTGGCGTGGGATTGATGGAATGGATGTTTGGTCTTATTTTTGGCATAGATGATCCGAATTATACCTATGATGACCTGACCGCGGCAGAAAAAGCCAAGTATAAAAAATGGGAAAGCCAGGGGGCGACACTGCTTTTTCTCGGGCTTGTTCCTCTTATAGTTGGTGGTTCTATGGAGCAACAGGTTGCTTATGTGGATAAACCGGTGGGTACATTTGAACGCAATGTCTCCAGGGATACTAATCTGGGCAAGACCGTGCCAATGCCTAAACTGATGGTTACGGCCTCGGCCAAGAATGACACCAGCACCCTGAATATCTCCGGCACCACAGACCAGGATGGCAAGGCGGTCTTGGCAATGGATAGATTATTATCGGATGTTATCGCCACGGCCAAGGAATTACCCCAGAATACCAATGTGGAAATCAAGGCGGCAAACGGCCAGCCCACCTACCTATATTATAATATCACAGAAGCCATAGACATTATGTCGCGCGGCGTGATTGATTGGAATACGGCTTCTGAGGGATTAACTCCTTATCTTGAGGCGCGGATGGAAATCGGCGGCTCTACCAAGGCCAGCGAGACCGTGGAACTGAAATTCAATATCTCCAATAAGAAGGGCAAAGGCGATTGCTACCGGCTTCAGGCAATGATAAAGAGCGATGAGGCGCTGTTTAACCGCCGGGTCCTGATTGGCCACATTAAGGCCGGCCAGGATATTTCGGTCAGCAATAAGGTGGAAATCCCCCGGCTCTGGCAGGACCGGGTCATAACGTTGAATGTTTCGTTTGATGAATTATACAAAAATATCCCTGATAATATAGAAGCCCGGCTGGTGATAGAAGGATTACCCAGGCCGGCCTTGGCATATTCATATCGAATTGTTGACGACGGCTCGGGTAATTCGGTGGGCAACGATGACGGCATAGCCCAGAAAGGCGAGGCGCTGGATATTGAGGTCACCGTAAATAACACCGGCGCGGTTGCGGCCCGGGACGTCCAGGCCCGGATATCCTTTGCCTCGGATGTGGGCGAGGGCATCATTCTCCAACGTAACAACCTGTCACTGGGCGACCTGGCCCCGAACGAGAGCAAAAAGGGCCGGTTTACCCTGGTGGTTAAAAAGGTGGCCCAGATAAATGATATTAACATTAATCTTAATATAGACGAGAAGAATCTCAATGTGTCCACGGCCGATACCATTGCCGTAAAAATCGGAGCCCAGACCGAGGCCAAGGCCATTGTAATGAATCCCAAACCGGCTTATGTTACAGTGGAAGAGATTACCGTACGCGGCGGCGCCAGCCCGGACAGCATTGCCCGTTTCCGCCTCAAGAAGGACAGCGCCTTGTCCATTACCGGACAGATGGGCGATTGGTATAAAGTGGATTTAGGCAGCGGCCGAAACGGCTGGGTATTCAAAAATGAGATTGGCCTGACCGAGCCCAAGCGAGACGCGACTTTAGTAGCGGCTCCGGCAGCCGCGGCTACGGTTATTGAAGTGATGCAAAAAGCGCCGCCTCTGATTGTTCTGGCCCAGCCCCAGATCCAGAAGAACGCGCTCGAGACCTTCGACGATAACATTAAGATTGTCGGCACGGCCGGTGATGACCGTTCGGTGGAAAAGGTGGATATCCTGATAAATAATACCCTGGCCAAGAGCTTGAGCACCCGGGGCATCAGCGTAGTCGAGCGGTCCAAGTCGTCCGATGAGAAGACGCCCAGTTATTCGTTCGAGCAGATTGTTCCGCTCCAGATGGGTAATAATGAAATCAAGATAATTGCCTATGATGACGAAGGCCTGACCCGGCACCAGACCATCAAGGTGATCCGTATCCCGCAGCGGGGTGAGACGTATATGCTGGCTATCGGCATCAGCGCCTACGACGACCAAAGCATAAAGAAATTGCCCTTTGCCGAGGAAGACGCCAGGTCCATGGTGGATTTCTACAAGAATAATCCGGCATCGCCCATGAAGCCGGAAAATGTTACTACCCTTTACGGCAAGCAGGCCACCAGCCGGAACATCAGGAAAGCCATTGGAGACATGAGTAAGAAAGCCAAGGAATACGATACGGTTATTCTCTATTACGCCGGGCACGGCGATGTCGGCAAGCATCCCAACAAAAACACTGAATATTATCTTATTCCGGTGGATGCGGAGAAAGAGGACCTCTTCTCCACGGCTATCGAGCTGAGCGAAGCCCAGCGGCTCTGGAGCGCGGTCACCTCTAAGCGCAAGGTTTTTATTGCCGATGCCTGTAACTCCGGCGGATTCAGCGACCTGAGAGGCGATGTGGACGGCTTTGAAAAGGGCATGGGCGAGGGCACTATCGTCATGACCGCATCATCCCGGGGCCAAAAAGCCATAGAAGAACCCAAACTCAAGCACGGGCTGTTTACTTATTATCTCCTGCAGGGATTAGCCGGCGCGGCCGATACGGACGGCGACAAGCGCATCAGCATCAGCGAATTGAAGAAATACCTGGATAAAGAAGTGCCCAATAAGGCCAAGGAACTGGGCTCGGCCCAGACACCGGTGATTAAGATTGAGACCAGTGGCGAGATTTACTTGACGAAATAGTTCTGGAACAAAATAAGCCCCGCACATAATCGTTATGTGCGGGGCTATTTTTTAATCACATCTGTTATTTCTCGAACGGTGTTTTTCTTCGGAAGTCGGGCAGGAAGGAGTCGCTACTAACCAGCTCCTGGATAAAACAGTTCTCTAATCCCAGTTTCTCGGCGTAGGCCACCACCTCTTTATATTCTGATTGCTTGAGGCGGCGATTGATTAGCGGATGCTTATTCGCCTTATGTGAGGGGTGATACTGGGACATCAAACTTATATAGGCGTCTTTGGATATTTCCTTGGCAATGAAGTCCAGGCAGTCAAAGGTTCCACTCAAGCGGTGCGGTAAGACCAAGTGCCTGATGAGCAGGCCTTTTTGGGCTATGCCATTCTCGTCCATAACTAGGTTACCAACTTGGCGATACATCTCTTTAAGAGCCAGGCGATTGTGCTTTACGTAATTGTCTATTCCGGAATATTCCTGGGCATATTTGCCCCTCACGGGATTCGGCTGTTGCCTTTCATTACCGTATTTGATATCAGGCAGGTAGATATCCACAATGCCATCCAGGAGTTTTAAGGTTCCCAGCGAATCATAGCCATTGGTGTTATAGACGATAGGTATCTTCAACCCTTTAGGTATGACCAGAGCCAGCGCCTCCAGAATCTGCGGGACAAAGTGGGTGGGGGAGACCAGATTGATGTTATGGCATTCTTGTTTTTGGAGCGAGAGCATTGTATCTGATAATTCGCCTGTGGTTATCGGCCGACCTTGCGCCTGCTGGCTAATCTGGTAATTCTGGCAGAAGACGCATCTCAGGTTGCAATTGGTGAAGAAGATGGTGCCCGAGCCTTTAGACCCGGATATAGGCGGTTCTTCGCCGAGATGCGGCCCGGCGCTGGAGATAATAACCTCTAAACCGCTTTCACAGAAGCCTAATTCGCCCTTAGTGCGGTTGACCTTGCACGCACGCGGGCAGAGGGTGCATTGTTCCAGTATCTGCTTCGCCTCCTTTGCCCGTCTGGCAATCTCATCAGTCCCGAGTTGTAAGTAATTGGCGCTCATCTTTATTACTTGTTTGTCATTCCGTGCTTGACACGGAATCCAGAAATCCTCTGGCATGACTGGGTTCCCGCCTACGCGGGAATGACATTTTGAGAGAGGGTTTTAATATGACTCCCTAATATATTACATAATTATATTGACCCTGTCAGCGATGTATTATATAAGGAACCACAATCATTAGTTTACATCCGTAATAATAAATAATCCATAAAATAAATTTGTTATTACGCGGCTATTGATTTTACAGGTATTTATGAAATTATCCGATATAAAACACTTTCTGGTCGGCAAGGCCAAGAATCCGTTAGACCCGACTATTTTCCGCCGGATTTCGCTGGTGGCTCTGCTGGCCTGGGTGGGCTTGGGCGCAGACGGGCTGTCTTCATCCTGTTACGGTCCTGAAGAGGCGTTCGTGGTCCTGAATAGTCACGGGTTCCTGGCTATTTATTTGGCTATCGGCACAGCCCTGACCATTGCCATAATCTCGCTGTCCTATAGCCAGATAATAGAAGAATTTCCGCTGGGCGGCGGTGGTTATGCCGTGGCTACCAAACTAATCCATCCTTCGGCCGGCGTGGTGGCCGGCAGCGCCCTGGTCATAGATTATATCCTGACCATTGCGGTCTCGGTGGCCAGCGGCATAGACGCGCTGTTCAGTTTCATACCGGTTGAATACCATTATTACAAACTACCCTGTTCTATTCTGGCCGTTTCCTTATTGATTATTTTAAACCTGCGCGGGGTTAAGGAGTCCATCAAGGTTCTTTTGCCTATATTTGCAGTTTTTATTATTACCCATCTGGTCATGTTAGTGGCGGCTTTGATGCAGAGTAAGGAAGCCCTGCCCGGTTTTATGGCTGATGTCATACCGCAGACCAAAGGGCTAATCCAGAATATCGGTATCGGGGCTTTTGTTATTATAATCCTGAAATCATACAGCCACGGCGCCGGCACTTATACCGGAATAGAAGCGGTCAGTAATGCCCTGCCTACCTTACAAGAACCCAAAGCGCAGACCGGCAAGACCACCATGCTTTATATGGCGCTCTCGTTGGCTATCCTGTCCGGAAGTTTATTGATATTCTACGGCATGATGGGTGTTGTCAAGATGCCGGGCAAGACCCTGAATGCCGCGTTATTTGAAAGGGTGGTCCAGTTCTGGCAGACGCCGCTGGGTAGTTGGCTGGTGATTCTGACGCTGGCGTCCGAGGCGGCTTTGCTGTTCGTGGCGGCCCAGACCGGCTTTATCGGCGGTCCGCAGGTTATGTCTAATATGGCGTTGGATTACTGGATGCCCCGGCGTTTTGCCCACTTGAGCGAACGGCTGACCACTTCCAACGGCATTTTGTTTATGGGCCTGAGCGCCATCGGGATTATTTTGGTTACGCAGGGGCATGTCGCCTTTCTGGTGGTGCTCTACAGCATCAACGTCTTTATCACATTTTCACTGTCCCAGTTTGGGATGTGCCGGCACTGGCTGGAGGTGCGCAAGCAATCAAGGAAATGGATATTAAAATTAGCTATAAACTTTATCGGACTCTTACTGACCATAACAGTGTTAGTGATTCTTATCGGATTCAAGTTCTTTGAGGGCGGCTGGATGACGTTGGTCATCACCTCAGGTTTTGTGCTGTTGGCATTTATCGTCAAGGGTCATTATTTGTCCACCCGCCGGGCCCTCAAGCGCCTGGATGATATCCTGGTTAATATGCCGCGGTTGGAGAATCTCAAGCCCATCCCGGAAAATATCCCGCCCGAAGAGCCGACCGCGGTGATTCTGGTCAGCGGCTATAACGGGTTCGGCATTCATAACTTTTTCTCGGTGGAAAAGCTGTTTCCCAAGATATTCAAGCGGATTATCTTTGCCTGCGTGGGCGAGCTGGATACCGGCCGGTTCAAAGGGATAGGCGAGGTGAAAAACCTGCGCGCCAATACCGAATCAGACATGAAGAAATACGTCCAGATGGCCAATGATTTCGGATTTTATGCCGAATACCGGTTTGATGTTTCGGTCAATACCATTGATACAGTGGTGGAGATATGCAACCAGATTCATCAGGAATATCCCAAGAGCGTGTTCTTTGTCAGCAAACTAATCTTTAAGAACGAGAGCATCTTTACCTATATCCTGCACAATGAGACAGCCTTCCGGCTCCAGCGGCGCCTGGCGCTGGAAAACAAGCAGACCGTGGTAATGCCGATTAGGGTGTACTAACCCATCTTCAATGTCATTCCCGTGTAAACGGGAATCCAGTATTAGGTTGCCTGGATTCCTGCTTTCGCAGGAATGACATATTCACTGGGTTTATCCATGATGGATGGTGGATTAGTTATTTAGCGCCCAGCAACTGATTCAGCTTATTCTGGTCAAACCCGATAATTACCTGGTTATCAACGGTAATAACCGGCACGCCCATCTGGCCTGAGACCTGGACCATTTCCTTGGCTTTAGTTACATCTGCCGCGACATCAATATCCTCAAAGGGTATGTTTTTACCCTTGAGATATTCCTTGGCCCGAACGCACCAGGGGCAACTTGGTGTTGAATAGACCTTGATGGTTTTCATAACAACCCCCTTTATCCCCCTTTATTAAGGGGGAGTTAATTGTTAAAACAGTTCCTTTATTATTTCCGATAGATACGACGGCGTAATAAGTTTTACGTCTTTGGTTTTTAGGTTTTTAGTGTTGCCTTTGGGAATGACAATTTTCTTAAAGCCCAGCCGTGATGCCTCCTGGATACGGGTCTCAATCTGGTTGACCGGCCTGATTTCTCCGGTCAATCCCACCTCGCCGATAAAGGCCATGCCGGCCGGGACGGGCTTATTTTTATAACAGCTGAAGACCGCTAAGGCAATGCCCAGGTCTGCGGCCGGCTCATCTATCTTGACTCCGCCGACCACATTGACATAGACGTCCTGGGAGCCCATGGTCAACCCGAGCCGGCGCTCCAGAACTGCCAGAATCATCACCGTGCGGTTAAAATCCACTCCGCTGACCCGGCGGGTGGGTGCCGCATAATAAGCCCTTGAGGTTAATGCCTGGACTTCCAGCAGGAACGGCCGCGAACCGATAAGCGTGGAGACGACTACCGTGCCGGCAATGTCTTCATTGGCCTGGGAGATGAATAGTTCCGAGGGATTGACCACCTCACAGAGCCCGTCCTCCTTCATTTCAAATATGCCGATTTCGTTAGTGGAGCCGAACCTGTTCTTGACAGCCCGGAGGATACGGAATGACTGGAAGCGGTCGCCTTCAAAATAGAGGACCGTATCCACCAGATGCTCCAAACTCTTTGGACCGGCTAATGAACCTTCTTTGGTAATATGGCCGACCAGGAATAAGCAGATATGAGAACGTTTGCAGAGATAGACCAAATCCATTGCGGATTCGCGAACCTGGGTAAGCGTGCCTGGTGAGGAGGGAATTTCCGGCTTATAGACCATCTGGATGGAGTCAACCACCACCAGATTGGGTTTGTATTCGTCAATGTAGGCGGCGATGAGCGCGATATTGGTTTCAGATACTATCCAGAGATTGTCCGAGGTGATATTTAGCCGCTCGGCGCGAATCTTGGTCTGGTATACGGATTCCTCGGCGCTGACATAAAGAACTTTAATCCCGCCCAGGGCTAATTTGTTGCAGACCTGTAAGAGGATGGTTGATTTGCCGATGCCCGGATCGCCGCCGATAAGGGTGGCTGAGCCAATCACGATTCCGCCGCCCAGGATACGGTCAAATTCTTTGATATCGCTGGTCAGCCGGGTGGAGGTAATGACTTTGACGTCGTTGATAGATACTGGTTTTTTCTGTCCCAGTGATTGGCGCGGGGTGTTTGATGATGGAGCGACCAGTTCTTCGATAATGGTTCCCCATTCGCCGCATTCCGGGCACCGGCCCAGCCATTTGGGGCTGGCCGCGCCGCATTTCTGGCAGATATAAGCGGTTTTAGGTTTCTTTAACTGACGCATTTATGGTAAAGTGATATAATAATATTACCAGCATGGTTATGGCTGCGGTTTCCACTCTTAAGATGGAATTAACCGGCAGTCGGACCGGCTGGACACCCCACTTGATTGCTGTGGTGATTTCTGCTTTAGTAAAATCTCCTTCAGGTCCAATGAGGTATAATATTTTAGTCTTTTCAGACAGGTTATCTTGTTCCAATACTTCTGGCAAGTATTTATCAGTATTCGGCACGGCTATCAATGATAATGAAAAATCTTGGATAATATTCTCTAATTGACGGAATGGAATAGGATTATCAATAGCAAGCATGGCATTCTGTCCGGTTTGTTTGGCGGCTGAGATAGCCAGTTTATGCCAGCGGGCTATTTTATTCCTGGAATAAACATCGGGTTTGACCACCGTCCGTTCGGTAATAATTGGAATCAATCTGGTCAGTCCGATTTCAGCGGCCTTTTCTACCAGCCAATCCATCCGGCTGCCCTTGGCAATGGCGCAGGCCAGGGTGATACTGGGAGATTCGGGATTCGGGATGCGTGATTCAGAATGGTTAGCAGTCGCTAAAGAGAGAATTTTTAGTTCGACAGGGCCTTTAGGCGATATGGAAGCTATTTCAGCAATATATGATTCATTGCGGCTATTAAAGATCTCGACTGTTGCCCCGGTTTTCAGGCGCAGGGCATTCTTGAGATGGTTTGACTGGGCCGGGTCCAGGATAATTATCCCTCCCGGCGCGGCAGAGTCGCAATAGAATCTTTTTAGATGAGGCATATATCCATATTACCACAACGGAATAATAATAGCAAAGGTTTTATATATTTCTCTTGACGCGGCCGGATATTTTTGATATGAATATTACTTATACTTGACAACCGCAATGTATTTCTGCTAAAACCCCACTGCTTATATAATCGTTTTTAACATGGTGGGTGGATAATTATATATGGAAGAGAATATAAAAGGGCTGGATTTTGAGACGCCGATCCTGGAACTGGAGCATAAGATTGTTCAGTTAGAGGGTTTTTCCCGGATAGCCGAGATAGACCTTTCTGATGAGATAAAGAAACTCCGGGCCCGGGCGGCTTTCCTCAAGAAGGATATCTATAAGAACCTGACGCCTTGGCAGAGGGTTCTGCTGGCCCGGCACCAGTCCAGGCCTCAGGTGACCGATTACATTCATCTTCTTTGCGGCAGTGATTTCGTGCCGCTGCACGGAGACCGTTCGTTCCGCGACGACCCGGCCATGGTCTGCGGCCTGGCCAAGATAGGGACTCACAAAGTGATGCTTATCGGCACCCGCAAGGGCAAGAATATCCATGACCGGGTGGCCTGCCATTTCGGATGCCCGCATCCTGAGGGCTATCGCAAGGCCCAGCTCAAGATGAAACTGGCCGAGAAATTCAATCTGCCCATAGTTACCCTGATAGATACGCCGGGCGCTTATCCGGGCATCGGGGCCGAGGAGCGGGGCCAGGCCCTGATTATCGCCCAGAATATTTTTGAGATGTCGCATCTGAAGACGCCGATAATCTGCGTGGTCATCGGCGAGGGCGGCAGCGGCGGGGCGCTGGCCATCGGGGTGGGCGACCATTTTGCCATACTGGAAAATTCCTATTTCTCCGTAATATCGCCCGAAGGCTGCGCGGCCATATTGTGGAAGAGCAATGCCAAGGCGCCGGAAGCGGCCAAGGTGCTTAAGCTGACTTCCTACGACTTGCTATCATTGGGGATTGTGGATGAGATAATCCCTGAGCCGCTGGGCGGCGCGCATCGTGATTATAATTCCACCGCGGATAACCTCAAGAAGAGTTTATTAGCCGCGCTTGACAGATTGCACACCATACCGATTGATGCGCTGGTGCAACAGAGGTATGAGAAATACCGCAAGATTGGCCATTTCCTTGAAACACAACAGAATGATTTACACCTGAAACCGGCCGGTGCGGAAAAGCCGCAATAACTGCCATCGGCTTATCCACTCTTACCTGAGGTGTAGGGACACCCTATTTTGCTTGCCCCGTTAGAAATAACTATCAGAATTAGTATGAATGAATAATTATTTTTCGCCGGGAGGGGTGGAGGAACACCCTGTTTCGTGCTTGATTTCCCGACAGGGGGATAGGTGCTGGTATCCTCCACGGATAGGTATGGTATCCACTGTGGACGGGTATGGTATCCTCCGCGGACGGGTATGGTATACGTCCTGGATGGGTAAGGTATCCGCCGTGGACGGGTAAGGTATCCGCCGTGGACGGGTATGGTATCCGCTATGGGTGGATATGGTATCCACCATAGGGGGGTATGGTATCCTCCAGTGGTAGACACCCCCCTGTCCTAAAATCGGACACCCGCATGATGCTTAGTAGATGGCGTATTCCGCAGAAGATACAGTTAAACCGTAAGGAAATCGCATCATTTCTACCGCAGAGGGAAGATAATGAGCGTCCGGAATGTCTCCAATATAGTTGAACGGCCTTTGGAGTATTTTATATCAAGGGTTACTAATCTGGTCGTTGGCTCGGTTCCATCTACAGTAGAGAAAGTAAGGTTATAAGTATATATGCTTGGAAATTGTGAATGCGTCTGGTCAGTGAGGTTCAGTAAATCAATGGATGCCGGATGCTGGCCGCTTTCCAGTTCCGAGAATATGGTGGTGGCCATTCGGGAAAGGGTTTCGTCATTGATGCTGCGCCGGTGCGAATAGGTAGCGGCTCCGAATAGCCCGAAAATAGCGGTCAAGCCGAATACCAGAATCATCAGGGCCACCAGGATTTCCAGGAAACTAAACCCAGCCCTTGTACGGAACGCCCCATTGTCATTCCCGCGCAGGCGGGAATCCAGTATGCCCAAAGAGGTCTGGATTCCTGCTTTCGCAGGAATGACACCTCGTGGGCAACCTATTCCCAGTTTTCGCAGGAGTTCAGTAAATCCGGTATTTAGTTTTATTTTCATCTTTGAGCTGTCGGTAAATAAAACGTATTTTCAATGGTTTCGCCGTATTGAACCTCGGCGCCGCTGCTGTGCGGCGCTAAGATGCTATTCCTCTGGGCGCGCAGCACATTCAATTTATAATATGATTTGCTCTGAACCAGGAGCCATTCGCTATCAACCTTGATGAAACTTCCTGCGCCTAATAGTGTCCGGGGAATATTTATCGTCGCTATGTCCCCGACTAAACTTTCCTTGAGCGTGATTTTAGGGTTATTTAACGGAATCGGTTTTACATCCAGTATTACTGTAATGGTTTTCGGTAGATTTTGAGGTGTGCTGGGGAATCGCCCTGTCTGGGGCGCTTGAGCCGTTTGTGTAATACTTCGTGAATCCCAGATGGGCTGTCCACTTGAAAATCTATAACCCAGATATGAGATATTATCAAATGTTTGCGTGTTCGTAACCGGTGGCGGGTCGCTTATTTGCGGTAATGATTGCTGCCAGTAAGCAATAGATGCCAATTCATCAACCTCTCCTCTGATAAGCGTGGAATTGTTTATATAGTAAACAACACGTTCTTTTGTTTTTACATATGTTGGCGAGACGGCGTAAGTTTCGGAGATTACGGTGGTAAAATCATAAGTTGTTATGGTTGTACGAGGTGTTTGGGTGATTGGTTCAACATAATGATAATAATTATCGTCGTCTATTCTTACCAGATAAAGCCACTGATTTCCTTGGTTGTCAATGCCTGAATAGAGTGATGGTTCAAATAAATAAGACCTGTCTAATGGTAATGCTTCGTTATAATTGTTTGTTAGAATATTCTTTTCATTCGGTTCGTTGAATACGCTGGCCAGGTCTTTCTTTATCTGCTCCATAACTATCTGACCTCGTTCGTAAATATCCCCCCGGCTTTCGCCGGTCTTCCATAAATCCAAACCCCGCTGAAGGAATCCAACCAGCATTACCGCCAGAAAGACAAAGATGCTCACGGCAATGATGATTTCTACCAGAGTAAAACCTTCACGGTTGGACAGAACATGGTTTGAATGATTTCGCATATTTATTTTTCCTGCCTCGATAAGGTTATAATGGGTTTCGCATATGTCACGTAGATGTTCTTCAGCAATGGCGAGCGTTTCCAGGCGTTGTTCAGGAAGGCGCCTGGCAGATACTGGAAGAAAACCATGACTTCTATCTGGTCGGCCTTGATATTTAATTCATTAAGGTCGTTCGGGTCAGTGAATTCAAATATTCCGCTGGGTGGGTTGGTTGGCGGCGTATTCCAGGCCGGCTGGTTATCGAACCGGACCAGGAATCTCAATTGGACTAGGCCATCATCACCGGGGGGGGTGGGGAGATGGGTTTCTTCCCAGGAGATTCTTTGCCAAGTGGCGCCCCGGACAGAGTGAGCGGCCTGAAAATAGGCCATCTGGCTGTCAAAGGCGTTTACCCTGGGCGTTCCCCTTTCCAGATGCCAGTATCTGAAAGGAATAGCATAGCAAAGCGTATTAATCTGATGGTTTTGCGGGCTGGTCCCGAACATTCCCCTGAAAATGCCGTTACTATGCTCCGGCATTCTCAAGAACCCGCCGCTGGCCTGCAAATAACCAACTACCTCTCCGGTATTAAAGTTATCCCCGATTAGGGCATAACCGCTGTTGGTAAATCCAGCCGATGATTTGATGGGTATCCAAAAATTATCAATATTGATATTTTGGCTCAGGGCCGTGACCGGCAAAAACCTGCTTAAATCAAATATCCGCTGGCCGTAATCATGCGTCTGGACGGGCGTATTTAGATATCCCCTGAAGCAATCTGATAACGATGTCCCGCTGACTGTGGCGAACCCGACATACTCATCGCCGATTTTAATAATGCCGCTATTAGCTGCTAATGCCTCGCTTAATGCAATGGTAGTTCTGTTAATCTCTGATGCCAGGAGCGTTTCGGTTATAAGACAGTTATCCCTGGCGGCGCTGAAGAATTTCACCTCGTCAATCGTGGCCGAAAGGTTGGAACCGATGGTAAAGGAGGTAGCCGGGAAATAGGACGGCAGTTCATCAGAGGGGAATTTTAGCAGGCGGGTGACCATGCCGTCAACCGTATAATTGCGTAACAGATTGTCACTAAAGGCAATAAGAGTAAGACGTTGATCTATGTATGTACTGTAAAATGCATTTTTAATAGTCTTTTGTTCTTTTTGACTGGTCCCTTGGTTTTGATCTATAATAGTAACTAAGTCATTTTTACCTGCATAATGGTTTCGAGTGCACAAGACAGGAATAACCAATGCTCCTGCAGAATGAGTAATCGGCGGCGAGACCCACCCGCGGAAAAGCACAGATGCTCCTCCTTCAACTACCGGACCGACAAAGAATTCAGTGTTACTGAGTGCTTTCTGAACAGGCCCAATCCAGTCATCTTCAATCTGGATGATGGTCGGTGAATTATAGTTGGTGGTGTCGGAAACACGTATCGAGAATATTTTAACCGGGGCGGGCGGGATAGACAAGGTGATGGAAACACCTAAGTGTATCGATGCCGTGGTGTTTTCTGCTCCACGCTGGCAATTTTCTAAGGTAGATGTGCCGGGAATATAAGAGTCATAATAGATTACTTCGTTATCGATTTTGACATAACCTTTGGGTGGTATGCCTGTTATGGTCATGGTTACAGGGGTAGTGGTAATAGGAATGGTTGTTTCATCAGCCTCAAGCTGCCCTTCTGGTTTGTCAATAACAAGATTACGGGGAAAAACTGCTGGAATGTCTTCTGCTAATGTCGCGCCGCCTGTCGGCAATTGATTAAAGGGTATATTAATATCTCTGATAACAGTTGTTGTTGGAGTGTTACTGACAGGCACGTTTTTCATCGAGGCTTGGTTGTTAAATAGAGTTGAATAACCGTAAATCGTAACCTTTGCTCCGGCCGTATGGGAGATAATTGAAGTTCCGCGGCTGCCTCTGCCTGTATAGGCCAGTTCGGTTGGGGTCAATACCTGCCAAATGGTCGGGACAACAAAGCCGTTGCTGTTTGTTGAGATGTAATCAATGGTTTCTGCGCCGATTTCAATAACACCGACAGCTGGGAAACCAGCCGTAGAACCAACCGGGATAATTGTTTGGGACTGTCCGGTAATCAATCCGCTTACATCAGGCACGTCGGCAGTGAGCTGGGTCAGAATTGGCTGGGGGCTTGAATTATCATAATGGCCGAAAGAGCCGATTGGTCTGCCATCCACTAATAGGGCCAATTGGGCGTATTTGGTGCCGTGCCAGAATGCGCCGATATGATACCAGACATTTGGCGTAAAGGTAAATGGCGCCCTGATTTGGGCGGCTTTTTCTTCCTTCGTGGCGTCGCAGACCGATAAGACCAGTTGGCCGTTGTTATACCATAGGGCTAACCTATTTTCATAATCCGCTTGTTTGATATCAAAGAGGTTAGCCGGGGTAGGGATGTTACCGTTAAATTTTATCCAGAATTCTATGCCGCCGGGCTGGATATCAAGAGTGGTGGTTATGACAGCGCTGGCAGTAGGGTACCCCAGTCCCGGTGGCTCCGGTGGTGGTAGGGGTATTATTTCCTTGCCTTCATGGGTGTCGGGAAAGGATGATATATCTTCTGCCAATGTCATGGTGTTCTTGCCGCGTGTATCTACAGCGGTTCTTAGTTTCAGGGCTCCTTCATTATCGAAGTCACGTGAAGGGTCAGGATTTATGTTAGCAGGTGTGGTATCTCTTATACCTAATTTAGTCAGATATGGATATGTGGTCATTTTAGAAGGATTACCCAGATATGTATAAAACTCCTTGTCAAAATCGTATTGGCTTTCGATGGTCCAGGTTAACACATCAGACACCGGCGCAATATCAATCACCTCGTTAATGGTCGTAACAGATGCCTGATTGCCCGACTGGTAATTGACAATACCCGTAGAATTGAGCGAGTAGATATCAAACGAACGGTAGCAGAACGGCATTGTACCGTTAAAACGTCTTTCTAATATATTGGCCAATGACATAAATGACATAGAGGTATCGCGGGGATAAAATGAGTTCAGGGTGAAGTCCTGTTTCTGTGTATCAGAGGTAAGGGTATTGGAGATGATGACTTCAAGGTCAGGGAATCCGGCCACCGGGGCTTTCCTTATTTCATCTACCAGCATCTGGGCCTGCGCCGCAGAAACGGTGGTATCATTTAGCGGGCTAATCTTACGTCCCACGCCTGTGAATAATGCCAGCAGCACTTCTTTAGAGGCTGTGTTGATATTCACCGGATGGGGTTGCTCTATCTCAACTATTGTTGTTTCATTCAGGAAGGAGTCTGTTATGGTACGGTCTAACCATATCTCGTATAGATTTGGAGACCCGCTGAAATTACGCCATGTTACCGGGGTATCATAAGAGATATCCCACTCACCTGGTCTATGGCGGCCGGTCACACCATTAATTTTATCAGGTATTTCTTTAATAATTAGACAGACCGGGCAGGGCTCCTTGGTGACATAGGCAATGATTTCTTCTTCGCCTTGTTGCAGGCGCACCCGGCAACCTTCTTCACTGCCGCACGGAACAGGGTTATCCACATAGATAATATCGTATTCACCCCCATCCAACGTGCGGTAACGCCAATAGCCGGCCAGGTTCTGCGCTCCAATCCACGGCGTAGAGCGGTAAGAGTATTCAGTGACAAAATGCTGGATGTCCTCATTGGGTTTGATAAGTGTCTTTAGCAGGTCAATTACCCGACGCGGGGCAGTCAGGATATTTATCTTGCCTTGTTCGTCCTCTGCATAGGACGACCAGATTACGCTTTTAGAATTAGAGGTATTTGTGATATTGAGTTGTGATAGATTGACTTGCATCTCATTAAGCGTATCGCAATCAGGGGTATTAAATGGATGGTAAGGGTCAGGCGGCCGTAATTCGTAGAAATCATGGGTGCGCAGGAGGAGATTTATGGCGCTATTACGGGACCCTAATGCGGCTATGCGGCTCTGGGTTACATTGAAGGTGTCCTTGCTGGTTTTTTCCTTGTAGAGCATTGAGGTGGCAAACGGTATGCCCAGGAGTATCAGGGCTGTTAATATCAGAAGGACCAGGACTAATGTAATGCCTTTTTTATGCATCATAACGCTAATTATATCATTGAGTTATTATAATGTCAATAATATATTTTACACCTTTATTGGCATAGAGTTGCGGAGAGATTGGGTATGTTTATTCCCAGACGCCAGCCAGTTTATGGCCGCAGAATTTGCAGGCGCCTTTAGGCAGGTTGTTTTCCAGCATCTTGAATGCCAGCCGTTTGATAACCGGCTGTTTGCAGGCCGGGCAATAGGTATTGTTGCCTTCGTGCGGCGCGACATTAAAGGTATAAACATGTTTTAGCCCTTCATCAAACGCAATCTGGCGCGCCTGTTCCACGGTTTTAACCGGCGTATCCGGCAGGTCCTTGAGTTTGTATTCGGCATGGAATCTCCCGAAATGCAGAGGCGTATCCTGGCCCAGGTTCTTTTTAACCCACTGGCACATCTTCTTGATAACTTCCAGGTCATCGTTATAGGACGGCACAATCAGATTAACGATTTCCAGGTGTTTCTTTTCCGCCTTGATTGTTTCCATTGACTGCAGAATAGTGCCGAGCGATTGGCCGCAGATTTTCTGGTAGAACTTGTCATTAAACGCCTTGAGGGTAACGGCAAAGCCGCTGACGGTCTTGCAGATATCCTTTAAGGGTTGGGGATTTACAAAGGCCGCGGTGCAGACCAGGTTGCGAATCCCCTTGGAACTGGTGTAGGCCGAAACCTCTTTGATATATTCCGGATAAACCATTGGCTCGGTATAGGTATAACAAATGGTCTTGCATTCTTTCTTCTTCACGCCGTCAAGCGCATCTTCTTTGGTCCAGTCGCATTTAGCGGTCTTCTCGGGTTTTTCCATCGAGACCTGCCAGTTCTGGCAATAGAGACAGCGCAGGTTACAGCCGCCCAGGGCAATCGAAAGCGAATTAGTATCCGGCAGGAAATGGTTGAAAGGCCCTTTTTCTATCGGGTCAACGCTGATGGTGCAAGGATTATTATAGGCGTGCGACATTAAGACGCCTTTATGGTTGACCCGGGTAAAGCAGAATGATCGCTCGCCCGGCGCATAGATGTGGAGGTTAGGGCAGAGCGTGCATTTGATTTTGTTATCAGCAAGTTTTTCGTAATACTGCGCCTCAATGAGTTTGGAGATATCTTTGGAACTTCTGTCTTGAGCCCAGATTTTCTGGTTGAAGTCCAGAAATACATTAAGAGCCAGCGGCAGCGAGGTCGTGGCTAGTCCCAGATTAGAAACCTGTTTGAAGAACTCGCGCCTTGAGATAGCAGTCCTTTCATCAGAATTAGGGCGCTTATGTTGCATACACTATTTCTTCTTCTTGTCCGGCTCCGGAGTGCTTTTAATATTATCCAGATTAGCCGGTTCTGACGGCTTGAAGTTCTTCAGTGTATTCAAACGGGTTTCCAGTATGCCCAGCATCTCCGGTTTCAGGAAGAATCTGCCTATTTTGTTCAGTCCGCCTTTATCCTTATGGCGGTATTCCAGGATATCCTTTAACTGGCTTTCCAGTTCCTCGGCCCGGTCCTTGATAATGAACTCTTCAGCCAGTTCGTCTTTATTTAGTTCGAATTCCTCGGGGCTTATTGACCTGACCCGGTCCACCAGTTCAAAGAGCCGTTTCTTTTCCTTGGCCTTTTCCTCGTCATTCATCTTGCCCTTTTTATCCTCAAACTTGGAGAAAAATCGGTTCAGAATATTATCCCGTTTTTGTTCATAGACATCCTGTGATATCTCGCGGAGTTTACGGAGGTGTTCAATGGCTTGCTCATTGGATTTTGCCTGTCCGACCCGGACCGGATTCTTTTGGCTCTTGGGCGGCAACAGGCAGGGCTTGAATTCATCTATGACTATCTTTTGCGCCTCGGTCAGGACATTCTCCACTTTTTCCTGGTAGGGGGCTAATTTCTTCTTGAATTCCTCGCCCAGTTCCTTGGCTTGCTCGTTATATCCGCCGGCCTGGGTTGCCACCTCAGGCGGCAGTTTCGGGCCGTTCTCCAGGTTCTTCTTCAGGTCTTCAAATGACTTGAGCATCTCTTCGGCCAGGGCCCGGTGTTTTTCCCTGTATGACTTGCGCATATCCTGAACCTCGCTCAAGACGTTGATGAGTCCGGAAAGTTGCGATTCAGTCAGGTTCAAGCCGTTAATAAGATTAGTCAGCGAGATTTCCTCCCTGACTTTAGATATCTTCTGTTCCAATGGGTCCTGGTCTTCAGCCCAAGCGGGTGCCGTAATTAATATTGCCAGCGTGACGAATATCAATAGTTTTTTTATCATAGATACTCCTTTTCAATAGTTACCTGCTTTTAATATTATCCAAATCTGCCGGAGGCAGTTGCTTGGCGTTCTTCATCAGTTCCAGCCGTTTTTCCAGTATTGGCACTATTTTATGATTAATCAGGAATTTACCAATGCGTGAAGGCCCGCCTCGTCTTTCCTGGTGGATTTTTTCCAGTTCTTTACGCAACTCTTTATCCTTTTCGAGTGTTTTTTTACTGTCGCTTATGAATTCCTTGGCCAGGTCAGGTCCGTTCAGCTCAAATTCTTTATCAGACATCTTACGTGATTTGTTCAGCACATTGAGAAATCGCTCGCTCTCTTTTTTCTTTTCCTCATCGTTTAATTTGCCTACATGTTTTTGGATATTCTCCAGATGGCGTTCCACGATTTCAGGACTCTTTTCCGTATATACATCCTGTGGCATCTTTCTGACGCGTCTCAATATATCCAATCCCTGTCCGCTGTTTGCGGCCTGGCCGGCCCGGACCGGGTCCTTGAGGTCCTTGGGCGGTATCAGGCAGGGATTAAAGTTGTTGATTACCTCCACCTGCGACTCAATCAATACGCCGGTTAATTCTTTCTCTATATTAGCCACGCCTTCCATTAATTCGCCCATAATCCTTTTGGCTTCCTGCTCCATCATAAATGCCTGGCGCTCTATGTCCTTAGGAATACCCTCATTCTTTTCCAATGTGGATTTAAGTTCGCCGTAGGCGTCAATTACACTATTTATGATTCTGGCGTTTTCTGTTTCCATCTGTTCTCTCAGCACCTGGGCTTCCTTATTATATTGCAGGATTTGTTTTATCTGGTCTTCGGTGAGATTCAGGCCGTTGACGAGATTGAGCAAGGTAATATCCTCGGATAAAGAGCGGATTTTATCCTCGCAATTTGGTTTAGGAGGGGATGTCTTTTCCTCAGCGTAGCCAATCATGGTCACCAGCGTCGTGGCTATAAAGACGCTTATTAGTAATTTCTTCATACTCTCTCCTTTTAGTCGCAGTTTGATGGCGCCAGAGGCGCCAGAATTACTGCGACTTATTACTTACAGTTACACCGTTACTGTAAGTTATAGTTGGCAGTATTCGGCTGAAGCCGAACTGCCATACTATCCCGGCAGTTTTTGCCCGTTCCGGGTTCTCGCCCTGAGAACCCGTCAGGGTCCGAAGGGTCGGGATTAGTTCCCCTTCAGATGTTTGTTATTGCTACCTAATTATAACGATTCGCACGGGTATTTTATTGTAGGGCCTCTGAATCTTATCGAATGTCTCCGTCGCCACCTCCTTATTTCGGTTATTAAAACACCCTTGTGGCATAAAGGTTGCGATATGAATTATGGTATTCGTGTTCAATTTCTTGACATTGGATGTTGTTTTTATATAGATAACTCTCTTGAATATTTACAGTATTATGAATCCCGATAGACATCGGGATAACTCGCTGTAACGACCAAAGGTCTAACCGCGAGTAAGGAGCAAGTTATGCGCGTAAAGTCATCAGTTGCCAGACACAAGCGAGTTAAAAAGATAATGCGATTGGCCAGGGGTTATGACCAGGGCCGGCACCGGCTCTATCGCACGGCTAAAGAAACCATTATCAAGGCCCGGGTTGATGCCTATTTCGGCCTGAAGAGAAAGAAGCGCGATTACCGGCGGCTCTGGATTACCCGCCTGACCGCAGCCCTTAGGGCCAAAGGCCTTACTTACAGCAAATTTATCAACGGGTTAAAGAAAGCCAATATGGACCTTAACCGGAAGATACTTTCCAATATGGCCGTCACTGACCCGACCACCTTTGATAAAATCGTGGCTATGGCGACATCACAAAACTAAAGGTTCGTCATTCGAATTTAGGCATTAGGACTTTTATAAACGAGTATGTCCTTACAAGAAATAGAATCAGAACTATCCCAACTCAAGGCCAGCGCCTTAAGCAAACTGGCCGAGATTACGGCCGAAACCAACCAGGCCTTAGAGATTCTTAAGCAATTCGAACATAAATATCTTTCCCGTTCCGGTCTGATTCGCCAGGCGTCCCAGAAAATCTCCGGTGTTGAGGTCCACGAAAAACCCAAGTTAGGTCAGTTAATCAACCAGTTAAAGGATTCGGTGACCGAGTCGTTCAACCGCAAGGTTGAGGAACTAAAGAAAGCCGTTGGGCCCAAGGCCACCACGGTATTATTCGACGCCACCATCCCGGGCGAGCAGAAATCCTGCGGCCGTTATCATCCGCTCTACCGGACCTTTTTCCAGATAATAGACGTCTTCAAGTGGCTGGGTTTTGATTGCGCCTATGGCCCGGAAATAGAATCGCCTTATTACAACTTTGAGGCGCTTAATGTTCCGGCTGACCATCCGTCCTGTGACGCCTTTGATACCTTCTACGTGGCAGATAGCCATCGGAATCTGCTGTTGCGCAGTCATACCTCGCCGGTGCAGATTAGAACTATGGAGCAGGTAAAACCGCCCATCAGGATTATCGTGCCCGGCAAGGTCTTCAGGCCTGATACCCCGGCGCCGTCACGCTTTCCCATGTTCCACCAGGTGGAAGGCCTGATGGTTGATACTGATATCACCTTTGCCAATCTTAAGGGCGTGCTGGATATCTTCTGCAAGGAGATATTCGGTCCGGCCACCCGGACCCGTTTCCGGCCATCGTTCTTCCCGTTCACCGAACCCAGCGCAGAGGTGGATATCTCCTGCGTCTTCTGTGGCGGGAAAGGCGTAACCGGCTCTGGTGAAAATTGTCCTGTCTGTCGCGGTGAGGGATGGATTGAGATTCTGGGATGCGGTATGGTCCATCCCAATGTGTTCCGCCATGTCAAATACGACCCGGAAAAATATACCGGCTTTGCCTTTGGCATGGGCGTGGAACGGGTGGCTATGCTCAAGCACGGCATAAATGATATCCGACTGTTTACCGAAAACCATCTGAGCTTCTTGAACCAGTTTTAGAGTCCCGCCTTGGCGGGACTCTTATCCCGATGAGCGAAGCGATATCGGGGTTAAGGGAAAGTTTGCCACGAAGACACTAAGGCACTAAGAAGAAATTAACAGATTGTTTTCTTCGTGTCTTCGTGTCTTCGTGACTTAGTGGCTAATGATTTTATGAAGATAACTTACGCGATACTAAAAGAATATTGCTCGGTGGCGCTTGAGCCAAAGAAATTGGCTGACCTCTTGACCCGTCACGGGGTTAAGGTCGAGAGCATTGAGGGGCAGGGAGATAATACCGTCTTTGAATTTGAGATTACGGCTAACCGGCCTGATTGCTTATCATTTATCGGCATTGCCCGAGAAGTCGCACTAATTACGAAGACAAATGGTAGACAACGACCTTTACGGTCGTTGAGCGTCAACGAGGATAAACCTCGTTGTCTACCGAATACAAATTGTAAGTTCATTAAGATTCTTAACCCCAAACTCTGTCCGATGTATATCGGTCGGATTATCCGGGATGTCAAGGTCGGTCCTTCGCCGGCCTGGCTCAGGAATCATTTGGAATCGCTTGGCCTTAGGAGCATTAATAATGTAGTTGATATCACCAACTGGGTCCTGCTGGAGACCGGCCAGCCCTTGCACGCCTTTGATTTAGATAAACTGTCCGGCCAGCAGATTATAGTACGGGCTGCATCCAAAGGCGAGAATTTAGTTGCCATAGACGCCAAAACCTATGCCTTGACGCCGGAAATGCTGGTCATAGCCGATGCCCAAAAGCCCGTGGCCCTGGCTGGCATAATGGGCGGCAAAGACACAGAGGTGACTGAATCCACCAAAAATATCCTGTTGGAGAGCGCCTATTTTAATCCGGCCTGCATCCGGCGCACCTCCAGACATCTCGCCCTGCCCACTGATTCGTCATACCGCTTTGAGCGAATCGTTGACCCTAAGGGTGTGTCCACCGCCTCCCAGCGGGCAATTGGACTCATCCTGGAATTAGCAGGCGCAGCGACAGCGGAGTCCCGCCTCAAGCGGGAAGGAACGCTCACCGGTTATCAGTCGTTGGATTACCTTAAATACAAAGACCGCAAGATTATGCTTAGGACAGAACGCATCATCCGTATCCTGGGCATAACCATTCCTGCGCCGGAAATAAAGAGAATCCTGACCGGTTTGGGCTTAATGATAAAGAAATCCAGCGCCAAGGGATTTGAACTCGTGGCGCCGTCTTTTAGGCCGGATATTAATATTGAAGCTGATATCATAGAAGAATTGGCGCGTATTTATGGCTATGACAAGATACCGGTCACGCCACCCTGTATTGAATTAAAGGTGTCGCAGTCAGATAAAATCTATGACGTTACCAGGATGGCCCGGAGCCACTTGGTGGAATCAGGTTATAACGAGGCAATGACTAATAGTTTCCTTGCACTGAGCGAAGCGAATGTGTGGGATAAAAATGTTAGTGTAGGTACAGAGCAGAGTAATCTTGTTGGATTACTTGCGCCGGACGGCAGCACTGACCGTTACTTAAGGAACAACCTGGTTAAGGGTTTGCTTGAGGTATTCAATCTCAACGAGAACTACCTGCATTCACAGGCCCAAAAAACTATCAAGCTCTTTGAAATCAGCAAGGTGTATTATAAAGGTGACTCTTCAACACAGTGTCACCCTGAATTTATTTCAGGGTCTACAGGGATGCTGAAACAAGCCTGCCCCGAACAGATGCCGAAACAAGTTCGGCATGACAGTTTCGGGGTTCAGCATGACAAAAAGGTGGAGGAGACCCCCGTTTGCGAAGGATTCTCTCTGGGCATAGTGGACAGCGCCGGGTTCTATTCTCTCAAAGGAACTGTTGAAGGATTATTCAATATCCTGGGCCTGCAGGACAAGATATCTTTCACTGTCCAAAACACTGCTATCGTTCCCAAAGGTATACATAATATCGTGGGCATTAATTTGGATAATACTCCCATTGGTTATCTGGGTACCATTGAGAGAGCCCCCGCCGAAGGGCGTGGTCGGGAGCACGCCCCGATAGGGGCGGCGCACCGGGAGGCCGATGTAACTGTCGGCATTTTGGAGGTTGACTTTGAGGTGCTTATCAGCCGGGCCACATTGGTTAAACAGTATAAATCATTCATCAGATTACCGGCCGTCACCCGGGACATTGCCGTGGTGGTTTCGGAAAGCACCACCTGGGAACAGATAGAAACCATTTCGCGCAGGGCATTAACTCCATCCGCCCAGGATATTCCGCTGGAAAAAATAGAATTCTTTGACATCTATCGGGGTAAGCAGGTCCAGGCCGGGCACAAGAGCA